>Ga0206125_10000530_pt1 | contig 49717 bp, 45 predicted proteins | sample Helgoland_Spring_4_FD_148598 | JGI IMG/M metagenome (GOLD analysis project Ga0206125, IMG submission 148598) | Pelagic subsurface seawater microbial communities from Kabeltonne, Helgoland, North Sea - Helgoland_Spring_Bloom_20160331_1 | ecosystem: Environmental > Aquatic > Marine > Epipelagic ... | reverse complement strand
TTTTTGAATCCTCAATCACATATGTGATTGAGGATTTTTTTTTATAGAGATGTGACTCCTTTGGAATCAGGGGGGTTGCAATGCCTCAATACGAGCGAGCTTGTCGCTGTGCTCCAACTTTACTCTGGACTAGAGTCGTTGGAGTTAGTACATTTATACTTGTACTTTTTTTAAAATGAATGAGGAGTAAGTTGTTAGGGTTTAATACAGAGCTGAAATACTAATTTCCTGTAATCAAGTTGGTATTAACCAATTATTTTTTTCTTATATTTAAGTGCCTCCAGAATTTCTCTTTTTTATTTGTTACTTCGAATATATTTTGGAACGCTATCATTAAGATTTTGAATTGCTAATTATATCATAAAACAATATGAGTACACTAGATAAAATAAACATACTAAAATCAAGTATGGCAAAAGATGTCATAGGACAAGATAAATTAATTGAGCGATTGCTACTGGTGCTATTATCGGATGGAAATATTCTTTTAGAGAGTGTGCCCGGTTTGGCGAAAACAAGAACGATTAAAGCCTTAGCTAAGCAGCTGGATTGTGCTCTAAGCAGAATTCAGTTTACCCCTGATTTACTGCCTTCAGATATTACGGGTACGGAAATCTATCAACCCGAGACAAAAGAAAAGTTTGTTTTTCAAAAGGGGCCTATTTTTAGCAATCTAATTTTAGCAGATGAGATAAATAGAGCACCTGCAAAAGTTCAATCAGCGCTTCTAGAGGCTATGGAGGAACGTCAAGTTTCTGTTGCTGGTAGTACGTATAAAATGGATGCTCTTTTTATGGTAATGGCAACACAGAATCCTGTGGAGCAGGAAGGTACTTATCCATTACCGGAAGCTCAAATGGATCGGTTTTTAATGCACGTGACAATTGATTATCCTACGGCTGCTTCAGAATTGTTGATTATGCGCTTGAATCGTAGGGAACTCTTCGGAACTCACGATAAACTAGAAAAGTTATCGGTTGACGTTATTTTTAAAGCACGTGAGGAAATTGCAGGGATTGAGATATCAGAAGCAATGGAGCGCTATATAGTGGATATAGTTTCTGCGACGCGCTCCCCGAAAAATTATAATGAGACGTTGGCTGGTTGGATAGAGTATGGAGCGAGTCCTAGAGGTACCATTGCGTTGGATCGTGCCAGTAGAACACAAGCATGGATGCAAGGAAACGCTTTTGTCACTCCTGATGATGTGAGGTCTGTTGTACATGACTGCTTAAGGCATCGTTTGATTTTGAGTTATGAAGCGAACGCCGAAGGAATTACAACCGATACTGTAATCGATGAAATACTTCGCGAAGTAGCTGTATTGGCCTAAATTACTGTTATGAAAACGAAAGATATGTTTCCTAAGGATGTTTTTGTTTCCATGAGCGAGTTACTTCAAATGGAGTCTGTTGCCAATGGATTTAGTTTTCTTGCAAATAAGCAGCGTGTAAAAAGTATTTTAGGCGGGAAGCATGCTTCAAAATTGAGAGGACGTGGTTTAGATTTTGAAGAAGTACGATCGTATGTTGCAGGAGATGATGTTCGAAATATTGATTGGAAAGTAACGGCGCGAACTCAAAAAACACATTTACGTGTGTACAGCGAAGAGAAGGAAAAACCAGTATTGATTATTGTCGATCAATCTAAATCAATGTTTTTTGGAACAAAAGTAAAGACCAAATCTGTAGTGGCGGCGGAATTAGCGGCATTGACTGCCTTTCGCGTTTCGAAAGAAGGTGATCGTGTGGGGGGAATTGTCTTTGGTGAAAATGGAGTTGATGTTGTTTTACCCAAGCGAAACAGAAAGAATATACTTTTGTTTTTTGATAAATTGATCAAACGTAATCGAGCTTTAAAAGATGTAAATGAAGGTCAAGATAAAAGCATAACGAATGAAGTGTTTAAACAAACGAAAAACATAGTTACGCATGATTATCTTATTGTTGTAATTAGTGATTTTCAAATGTATGCAAAAGAAACCATTAATTATATTGCGTCGTTGTCACAGCATAACGATATCGTACTTGCAAAGGTATATGATCCTATGGAACGAGATTTGTTACCTGTAAGATTGGTTGCTGGGGATGGGCAACTGCAACTGGCAATTGATGGCGAGAACTCAAAACAAACTCAAAAATTTAAAAACGGATTTGAACAGGAGTTTTTAGATTTTGAAGTAGAGATGAAGAAACATCATATTCCAGTATTCAAAATAAATACAGCAGATGAAGTGGTTACACAAATTCGTGAGATTTTAAAAGGTAGCGGCCGATGAGAATTTTAATAAATTACATTGATTTAGTTTGTTCGGACTTTGTTATAGGTCAGGTGGAGGACGGAACAAATTTACAGGTAGATTTAGGACCACTTTTAGAACCGAATCCTGTGATGTTTTCTTTTGATACAACTGGTTGGAAAGTTTTTTTTACCATACTCTTTGCCTTTTTAGTAGGTGCTGTTGTTTTTCAAATGAAGCGCTATTATAAAAATGCGTATCGACGATCCGCAATTAAGCGTTTGTTTGCATTGGAGCATCAGTTTACAATTGCTCAAAATCGGGAGTTTGTAAATGCATGTAATTTGCTTTTAAAACAATTAGCCATTTCTGTATATGGACGTTTTAACGTAGGGACTTTAACTGGTAGAGATTGGGTTATGTTTCTAGATGATAAATCAGAGAAGACTGACTTTAGTGGGTTGGACGTGCTTTTTTATAGAACAGCTGTTACGAATGAGCCTATATTGACAGCACAAAGGAAATCGATTGCTATTGAAACAAAAAAATGGATACTGACGCATGCCAGATAATTTTGAAATAATAAACCTTTGGGTATTCTGGTTTTTACCATTACCCATAATACTTTATATGGTGTTGCCCCCGTTGCGCATAAGAAGCACACATTTGTTGATTCCAAATATGCAAAAGGCTTCTGGATATACTGGGCAAAAGCCGAAAAGAGCCTCGTTTGTAAAAAAGAAAAATGGAGTTGAGTTTTTTGTATTGACCCTTGTATGGATTTTATTGTTGGGAAGCTTGTCATCTCCACAATTGGTAGGGAAGCCGGAACTCATAGTAAAAACATCCCGAAATTTTTTGGTAGTCGCCGACATGTCTTTTAGTATGGCGGAAAAAGATTGGAAAATTAACGGAGAAAAAGTAAGTAGGTGGGATGCGGTTACTTCTGTTTTACACGATTTTATTGATAAGAGATCTGGAGACAGAATTGGTTTGGTATTGTTTGCGTCAAATGCTTATGTACAGGTTCCTTTTACTCCAGACTTAGAAACTGTAAATACTTTATTGGATGAAGCGGCTGTTGGAATGGCAGGACAAACTACGGCCATAGGGAAGGCAATAGTGAGGGGGATAGATTTATTTGAAAATGATTCTATTGATACAAAAGTGATGCTGTTGTTAACTGATGGAGTGGATTCTGGTCAAGGTATTTTGCCTTTAGATGCAGCTGAAATGGCCAAGCGAGATTCTATAAAAGTATATACAATTGGAATTGGAGACCCCAATAGCGCGAATTCTGATTTAGATGAAGTTACATTGGAAGAAATAGCTGACATTACAGGTGCAAATTATTATAGAGCTATTGATTCAGAAAAGTTGAATGCCATTTACAGCACCTTAAATGAGTTAGAACCTATTGAGTATGAAGAAGAAGCTTATAAGCCAAGAACTTATTTGTATCCCTATCCATTGGGAGCTGGTTTGGTTCTGTTAATGCTATATCTATTGTTAGGGAGTGTTTTTAAAGTTGTGAAGCGAATGTTGAATAAAAAATCTGAATGATGGCTAGTTTGGGTACATTTTCTTGGGATCAGTTTCATTTTTTGAGGCCAGAACTTCTATGGATGTTCGCTCCTATATTGGTGATTGTTATGTTTCGACTTTTTTCTTTTAGAGAAGAAATCAAATGGAAACGTTTTATTCCGAAACATCTTCAACCGTATATGATTCAAAAAGGAAGTCAATCTAAAGAATTAATATGGAATATTGGATTGCTGTTTACAATAGTGCTATGTGTTTTTGGAATTTCGGGACCTACATGGGAGAAGATAGAAGTTCCAGGGAAAATTATGGAATCACCTTTGGTACTCATTTTGGATATGTCACAAAGTATGCTCGCAACAGATATTCAGCCCAATCGATTGGAACGCGCAAAATTCAAAATAAACGATTTACTGGCAGCCAAACCAGGAGCGCGGGTTGCTTTGATTGGTTATTCCGGAAGTGCTCATGTTATCATTCCTCTTACAAATGATTATGAACTTGTAAAGTCGCACAGTAATGAACTCTCACCAAGGATTATGCCTTTACCTGGTAGTGACTTGTTGAGGGGGTTGGAACTAGCCAAAAGTATGTGTGAAGGTATTGCTGCACCGGCAACATTTGTTGTTTTAACTGATGCAATTGACAAGGGTACTTTTACAGCCCTTCAGAAGAGTACGATAGATGGTAATTTTACAATTAAATTAATGCCATTTAATACAGTTAGTGGATCCCATGTACCTACAAGGTATTCTAAAAAACCATTAAAAGATAAACAAGGAGCTTTGGTGCATTCTTCTTTAAATCTCGAAGTCTTGGAACGTATTAATGCGTTGGAAAAAGTTCAGGTACAAGAGTTGACCTTAGATACAAGTGATGTAGACGGTATTGCTGAGTATGTACGAATGCACTTGAAATTTACTGATGAGGATAAAGAAAAAGAAGACGATTGGCAAGATAAAGGACTGTTGTGCGCATTGCCTTTGTTGTTTTTTGTATTGATCTATTTTAGAAAAGGAATGGTGTTGGTTATTCCTGTTTTTGTAACACTTCTAGCATCGTGTACTTCAGATTTTCAGATGGTGGATTTGGTTTTAACTAGAGATTATCAAGGGCAGTTGTTATATGAGGAGCAAAATTATTCTGAAGCATCGGGTTTGTTTAAGAGCCCAATTCATAAAGGGAATGCACTTTACAAAAACGAAGATTATAAAGAAGCTATTCTATATTTTAAAAAAGATACGACTGCATTAGGTAAATATAACCTTGGGTTGGCTCATTTTAAGCAAGGAGATTATGCTGCAGCCGCATTGGCTTTTGAAATGGCTGTTGCTATAGATTCGACCTTTGAACTTGCCATAAAAAATAAAAATAAAGTACAGAAATTGGTTGCAGGTGAAAGTGCAATTTCTTTAAAAGACGCTGAAGAGGCAACTAAAAATGGTCCTGCCAAGAACAAACAGAACGACAGTCCTGAGGATTTAAGTGGTGGTGGAGATGAAGCTACTGACGAGCAAATGGAGAAGGAAAGAATGGAAGAAACCACAAATACTGATATTCGGAAGGGTAAGGAATTGGATGAACTTCCAGAAGATTTTGAGCTAGGAAAGGATAAAGGTGGTCCTAAAGTAATGATGCAAAAAGTAGATGATGATCCTTCATTATTCTTAAAACGAAAATTTTTACATCAGGTAAAAACAAAGAAAACAGTTAGAAATACAAACCTAGACACATGGTAATAAAAAGACGTACATATTGTTTTTTACTGCTGATTTTTATGTGTTATACATCAATGTTTGGACAAAAGCAGTTGTTTACAGAAGTTCAGTTTGAGAAACCAAGTGTGTTTGTTGGAGAACCTTTAGAGCTCAGTGTGTCTGTATATACGGCAACTTGGTTTACAAAAGGGGTCTCACCAGGTAATGTGAAAGTAAATGGTGCGTTTACTGTTTATTTTCGTTCCTTGAGCACCTCCAAAGAGGTTGATGGCCAATTGTATTCTGGGGTAAAATTGTTTTTTAATGTGTTTCCCTATGAGGCAAAAGATTTGGTTTTTCCTTCTTTAGAGTTTAGTGTTGAGACTCCAGATATTGGTGATTATAAAGGAAAAAAAAGAAAAATACGTACGCGTGAACGCGTCATCAAGGTAAAAGATGTTCCTCAAGGGGTCTCAAAAAACAATTGGTTGGTTTCAACTTCTGTTTCGGTTTATGATCAGTGGAAAGGCAATCTAAAAAAAGTGAAAGTAGGTGATGTCCTTGAGCGTAGTATTAGATTGAATGTTTCTGGGACGGTTTCTGAGTTTATACCTGTGGTTGTTTGGGACTCTATAGCGCATGTTAGTATCTACCCAAAAAGAGCAGTTTTAAAAAACAACCAGACAAAAACGGCAATAAGTGCATCACGGGTTGAAGGAGTGCGTTATCTTTTTGAAAGAGAAGGAAGTATTGTTATTCCTGAAATTATTGTGCATTGGTGGCATCCTCGTCATAAAAAGTTATACAAAAAAACATTGAAGTCACACATCATAAATGTGTTGTCCAATCCAAATTTAGGGATGTTAGAAACGGCACGGGCAAGCCTCGATAAAAATTCAGAAGACTCATTGGAGTCTTCAGAAGACTTTTTAATTTTAGGGATGCGACCTATAAAGTTTATTCTATTCCTTTTTAGTTTTCTCATCGCTGTAGTATTTTTGGTATTTACAGGAGCTAATTTGTTTAAAAAGTATATCCGCGCTCGTGAAGTGTATAGAAATTCAGAGGGGTATTATTTTAAGATGTTTATGAGAAGTTTAGGTTCTCGAACATCTACAGATTCAGTGAATAAGTGTTACGCATGGCTAGGTAGATTGAATTTAAAGACACCAACTGTGTCCTATTTCTTTCAAGAGTATGGTACGCTACAGAATGAAAATAATAGTATGGATATTCAAAATTGTATGAATGATGAATTTGAAATTTTGATTCCTATAAAAGAATGGAAGAAAGCCAGAAAACGATATTTTGATAAGAAATACAAACCTAAAAAACCTGAGTTGAAAAGTTTAAACCCTTGAGTATGGGATAAATTATTGTGTTAAATAAAGGTTATTAAAGTATAGATTTATCACCTGTGTTAACATAGGTATAGGGTGTAGTATTCTTTTCTTTGTATTTTTAAAGGATTCCTGTAATACATTGCGTTACAGGTTTTATATAGCCACTTCATAGTATCTTATACAAGTATTAACTAAATATCGAATTATGAAAATGAAAACTAAAGACTTTTTGAAATTAGTAGTTTTTTCAATGCTGTGCATTGGGATAAGTACAGATGCGACAGCTCAGAAAAAACCAAATATTTTGGTGATTTGGGGAGATGATATCGGATGGGCTAATATTAGCAAATACAATCATGGAATGATGGGGTATCAAACACCTAATATTGATCGTATTGCAAATGAAGGAGCTATGTTTACAGACTGGTATGCGCAACAATCGTGTACGGCTGGAAGAGCAGCTTTTATTTTAGGGCAACATCCATTTAGAACAGGTTTATTAACCATTGGAATGCCGGGCTCAAAGCAAGGTATTAAGGATAATCAAGCTACCATTGCAGAATTGTTAAAACCTCAAGGCTATACATCTGGTCAATTTGGGAAAAACCATTTAGGAGATCAAGACATGCATTTACCTACAAACCATGGTTTTGATGAGTTTTTTGGAAATTTATACCATTTGAATGCCGAAGAAGAGCCGGAAACTTATTATTATCCAAAGGACGAGAAATTTCATAAAAAATATGGCCCTCGAGGGGTTATTCATTCGTATTCTGATGGGAAAGTAGAAGATACAGGACCTTTGACTAGAAAGCGTATGGAAACTGCAGATGAAGAATTTACAGCAGCTGCTATTGCGTTTATAGAAAAAGCGCACAAAGCAAAAAAACCATTTTTTGTATGGTTGAGTGCCACACGTATGCATGTTTGGACACATCTTAAAAAAGAGAGCTATGGTAAGACCGGAATAAGTATTTATGCTGACGGTATGGTTGAACACGATGAAATGATTGGAAAAGTTTTAAAGAAACTAGAAGATTTAAAAATTATCGATAATACTATTATTATGTACTCTACAGACAATGGTGCTGAAAAGTTTACATGGCCCGATGGAGGAACGAGTCCTTTTTATGGAGAAAAAGGAACTACCTGGGAAGGTGGATTTAGAGTTCCTTGTGCAATTCGTTGGCCAGGAACAATTAAACCGGGTACTATAGATAATAATATTTATTCACATGAAGATATGTTGCCTACCTTATTGGCAGCTGCTGGAGTATCTGATGTGAAAAAGAAGTTGTTGAAAGGTTATAAAGCGGGTGATAAGACGTTTAAATTGCATTTGGATGGATACAATCAAATGCCTTTTTGGAAAGGAAAAGCAAAAGAAGCACCTCGAAAAGAAATTTTCTATTTCGATCAAGGCGGGAATTTAAATGCGCTTCGTTACCAAAACTGGAAATTACACTTTACTATTTTGGAAGGAGCTATAAATACGGCGTATCGCAAACAACCGGCCTGGCCAATTTTAATCAATTTAAAGGCAGATCCATATGAAACAGCATGGAAAGAGTCTGCTTTGTATATAAGATGGTTTGCAGACAATATGTGGACTTTTGTACCAGCGCAAGATATTACGGGTAAGTTCCTTTCGACTTTTAAAGAGTTTCCACCTGTTCAAGGTTCCTCTTTAGGGATTGATAAGGTTGTTCAAACCCTCAGTGCTAGGCCAACGAACTAATATGTATACTATGTATATGAAAGGGTTGAAGTTTTACTTCAGCCCTTTTTTTATGTTGTTTTTTTACTAGGTAACTGATGTGTAGGCTGTCTCTTTTTAAAGTTTTATTTGTTGGTTACTATAAAACCATTTTGGGCAAAAAAAAACATTCCAATTTGGAATGTTTTAAGAGCCGATGGAGGGACTTCCCTCGGCAAGCTCGGGATAAACTTCTCGTCTCTAGTACTTCAAACTTACTTAAGACTAAGGATGTTAATGTGAAAAAGTTTATTTAAAATAGAGCCGATGGAGGGACTCGAACCCACGACCTGCTGATTACAAATCAGCTGCTCTAGCCAGCTGAGCTACATCGGCTTGTTTTAAAGAAATATACTACTTTAAAGCGGTGCAAATATAGCAGGGTATAATGTTTTACACAAGAAAAAAATGGATAAAATAAAGCGAAATTTTTAACCCATTGAAAACCATTAGATTTACTACAAAATTAAAGAAGCCATCTTATAAAGACGGCTTCTTTTTAAAGTGTTTAAATGCTATATCTACTACGTATTCTTGTAGCTTATTTTACATTTCTTATTCTGCTGTATTATTTTCTGCTTCGTCTTCTGAAGGCGTGGCATCTGGTGCATCAAAACCTTCTACTTCTTTTACTTTCTTTTTATATCCAAATACAAAGTTCAGACCTAAACGTCCATTAGCACCTGTAGCTTCTTCTATAGAGTTGATCACATCATACAAACTGTCAGTAGCTGCGTAGAATTGTAAAGGACCTAAGTTTACCGCAAAGTTAACTCCATAGTTGATTTCACCGTCTTCTTGACCCGTACTGGCTAAAATACCGAAAGTTGTCTTTTTTAAAGTTCTGTTATATCCTAAGGAGTAGCGAGGTTCAAAATTTCCATAGGCGTGGTTGTTGAATGCAACTAAATTAAAAGCGTTTTTATCAGTAATTTGATATTTTATAGAGGCATAAGATTTCATAAAGAGTTCTGTTTCAAAACTCTCTGTGGTTTCGTTCATTGGAACTACTTCCGCAAATCTGTCTAAGAGTGCATTCTCTAAACTTCCTGTTTCAGTATCTAAATTCACCCCATCGAATACCGCATTGTCAAGATCTTCAATATTGTAATTGACAACATTTTCTTCCCAAGTTATAGAACCAATGTCATTTACAGCAACTTCGATAGAGAATTTTTTAGAGAAACTATAGGTGGCCCCTATATCGAATCCGAAACCAGTATTTCCAGTAAAAATAGTTTCTTGGATGTCAATTTCTTCGTCGGATTCAAAAAGCTCTATATTGTTTGCGATTCCTGCTGTATTGAGCGTAGCATTACTTGCAGAGACAGTGTATTCTGAATTCGAAGTATTTACGTCCATTTTAAAGGCAGCATCTTTGCTCGTAGAAGCATGAGAAATACCGTTCAAGTATTTGGCACGGAATCCAATAGCTAGTTTGTCATTAAAGAATGTACGTGTCAATCCAATTCCAATTTCGTTAAAAGCTGTAGTCGAAATTTTATCAGTATTCATATTGAATGACTCTATACCATTTGCTAAAAAAGAAATAAAGTCATCAGAGTATTCAAAACTTGTAGTAACACGAGTGTTTGCAAACACCGTAATGGATCCTTTTTTTGTTCTAAAGGCCAACATAAACACAGAAGCATTAATGTCTTGTGTTAATGTGTTTTCAGGTTCAATATTTGTGAGTAAATTATTGAAATCATATTTGTTAAATTCATCATTTTCAGATGGAACAAGTAAATCATTCACTTGAAAACCGGCATCTAAGTACGTTCCTACATTAGCAGGTGTACCAAAGGTAAATCCGTTTTTCGGAAGATATACAGGTGAAACATTTGTTGATTGCGCTATATAATCTCCTAAGTTGTAAAAAGAAAAGTAGTCTTGTGCTTGAATACTACCTATGGTAGTCAAAAGCAATAGTATGTATATGGATATTTTTTTTTTCATTGCCTTTGTTTTAGTTGTTATCTTCTTCATCTTTGCTAAGACTAACCTCTGCATCAATTATAGCTGATAATTTCGCAGTTACCTTGTCATCCCCATTTAAAATTACACTGTCTTCCCCTTCTGTAGAGTTCAGAAATATACTTAAATCTACATCGGTAACACGTTTGAGTCCTTCAATATCTGTAATTACAAGTTCATCAGTGCTCGTAGTAGCCGTGCTTGATTTTCCCATAGCATCAACTTCAGCTGCTTTAAATCCTAGAATGTCTATTTCTAGTTCAACACCATTTTCGTCGAATAGCACAACAGGATTTCCAAATTCATCTTTAAATTCAACTTCGATATTTCCTGAAAGTGGAATTTCATTGATGGTTTCTAATATCAATGTGACTGAAGTTAATTCTTTGGGTATGTCATCCCTTCCTTTAAATTCCATTTCTTTAGTCTGTTCAATGTTTTCAAACTTAACGTTTAGAGGCACATTGATATTTACTTCAACTTCAAACCCAGAGTTTTGTGATGAATAAAAATTGAGATTAGGAGCCGCATCAATAGGATTTGCCGTACCCGAAACATTTAAGTTAATTTTAGATGGTTTGGAAGAAAGCAGTTCATTAATGTTTGAGTTAGACTTGTCCAAGACCGTTGTGTTTTCTACACCAGGAGCATAGGCAGTATAGTTGGTTAGTCCATTGAGTATTAACATAGCTTCTCTTTCCGATGGAGTTGTTGTACTTTGCTCTTCAGCTGTATTTCCATCATATTTTAAACTCATTGAGCCTCCTCCATCATTGGTGGCTGTGATATTGCTCAGGTCAATACCAATTGGGAAGCCATATCCGTTGCTAGCGACCAAGGTCAAACTTGCGTCTGCAAATGTAATGGACCCTTCACCAAAATTATCGAAAAAATCTAAAGCTATTTCTTCTGTATTTGGAATTTCAAATGCTTCTTGTTGAAAATCTCCACGGATAACTTCAGAAGAAGCGTTTGATAGAACGGCACTGTAAGAAATTTGATCCGTTGAATTCAATACATCTCCGGCTTTAAAACTAAAAGTAGCGTTTAAATTTAAAACTACTTTATTATTAGTTGCGTCAAATGCTAATCCATCATGCGTGAAATCGGCATTGTATTGATTCAAATTCACAACTAGTTGTTTGGTCTCAGCTCCGTTTAAGGTTACTTGATCTTCATAAGAATTCTCGTCGCGATTTCCGGTTTTCTCATAGAATGATGGGATTTCTAAGGTCAAGGTTACATCTGCATCGAAAGTCGATGTAAAGGAGATAACCATTGTTCCGTCATCGAAATCAGCTCCTGTCAATTCTTGAGTTAAATTCAAATCGTGAATGATTTGATCTGAATCCGTTTTATTTTGTAAATTCGGCGGAATAACTGCAGGAAGGGAAAACGGAAACGTAAATGGAAGAATGTCTGCTGCCGTAATAGGTGTAGCGATACTCGAACTTATCGTTATATCTTCTATGTCCACATCAAAGGCATCAACGCTCGCTCCATTCATAGAAATAACATCTTCAAATATATAATTCGCGTTAGCATCTTGATCGAGATCTTCTATTTTAAGCTCCTCGAAAAGTTCACTCAATGTCCATTCGGTTGTACCAATGGGTAGCTGAGCTCCAATTTCGAGTATTAATTCTTCCGTCTCATTATCGAAATAGGAAGTGTCACATGAAGCAAAAAAAGCCGCGACGACCATTGATGCTGCACGAAATAGTGTAATTCTTTTCATACAAATGTTTTTAAATTAGAAATGATTAGTATATTTAAATGTAAGGAATATATTTGTATGAACAATCTTAGCTATGACAAATGTTGAGTAGTACCCTCGTTTTTAGGAAATTTAAAAATACCATTTGTGTTTTCTCAGGAAAAAGTACCTTTGCAAACAAATAGATATTATGGTAAGACGTATTACGGGGTTTTCCAAGTTGACGAAGGAAGAAAAGATTGATTGGTTGGTAAAAGCTTTTTTTAACCAGCAGTCAATTACAAAGGACACTTTAAAGAAATATTGGAATACGGATGAGAAACTACAAACGTTACATGATGATTTTATAGAAAACACGATTTCTAATTTCTATTTGCCTTACGGTGTAGCGCCTAACTTTAGTGTCAACGGAAATGAGTACACGATACCAATGGTTATTGAAGAAAGCTCAGTCGTGGCAGCAGCTTCCTTGGTAGGAAAGTTTTGGAGTACTCGAGGGGGCTTTAAAGCAACTGTGCTTGGAACTACTAAAATTGGTCAAGTTCATTTTATGTACAAAGGAAATAAGGACGAACTTCGATCTTATTTTTCAAAAATTAAAGGAGAGTTGATTGCATCCACAGCTGCAATTACAAAAAACATGCGTAAGCGTGGTGGAGGTTTGTTAGCAATTGAATTAAAGGATAAGACAGAAGATTTAGATAATTATTATCAATTGCATGTTAGTTTTGAAACTAAAGACTCCATGGGAGCCAATTTTATCAACTCCTGTTTAGAAGTGATAGCAGCAAAGTTTGAAAAAGAAGACATTCAAATAGTGATGAGTATTCTTTCAAATTATGTTCCTGAATGTTTGGTGCGGGCTGAAGTTTCATGTAGTGTAGAAGAGTTGGTCGCTGGAACGGCAGAAATAGATCCTTATGAATATGCCGAGAAATTTAAAACAGCAGTGGATATAGCCAATATAGAACCACATCGAGCTGTTACCCATAATAAGGGGATTATGAATGGAATTGATGCTGTGGTACTAGCTACGGGAAACGATTTTAGAGCCATTGAATCATGTGCACATGCGTATGCAGCTAAGGATGGTACTTATAAAAGTTTAACGCACTGTGAAGTCAAAGACGGTGTTTTTCGTTTTTGGATTGAAATACCTTTGGCATTGGGAACAGTAGGTGGATTAACAGCTTTGCATCCAATGGCTAAATTGTCTTTGGAATTGTTGCAAAATCCTTCCGCGGAGGAATTGATGAAAATTATTGCTGTTGCCGGTTTAGCCCAAAACTTCGCAGCCTTACGTGCCTTGACCACTACAGGAATTCAAAAAGGGCATATGAAAATGCATTTGATGAATATTTTAAACCAATTGGGAGCTAATGCGGAGGAGAAAGAAATTGTAGTGAAGTATTTCGATAGCAAGCCTGTTTCACATAGTGCTGTCCATGATTATTACAAACAAATAAAATTAAAGATTTAAGGTCCAGCTAAGTTCATTGTTGAACCCAATAATTAGTGCAATTATTTTTTCATATGAATACATACTATAGCAACGGTAAATTATTGATTACGGGGGAGTATGCCGTTTTAGATGGTGCTTTGGCCTTGGCTTTGCCTACGAAATTTGGTCAGAATCTTCAGGTTTCAGAATTGGATGTACCTTCTATTATCTGGGAGAGTTTTTCTGTTGAAAAGACACTTTGGTTTCAGACCGAGTTTCAAATTTCCGAGTTAGGAGTTCTAAATGCAGATAAAAGAGTCGCAACGCTTCAGAATATTCTTGTGGAAGCACAAAAACTAAATCCGAATTTTTTGAATGATGGAAAAGGGGCTTTTGTCCAAACTTTTCTTAGTTTTCCAAATGATTGGGGGTTAGGTACTTCTTCTACTTTAATAAACAATATAGCGCAATGGGCAAATGTTGATGCGTTTCAGTTATTGCACAACTCTTTTGGAGGTAGTGGTTACGATATTGCCTGCGCTCAAAATAATACGCCAATTCTTTATCAGAACAAGAATTCAAAACCCTTAATTCAAGCATCTAATTTTTTACCAGACTTTACCGATGCTCTGTTTTTTGTCCATTTGAACAAGAAACAAGACAGTAAAGAAGGGATTCAGTTGTACAGGTCTATTGATGAAGATAAGAAGGAGTTTGTCGATCAAATTTCTGAATTAACGGCCCAAATACTTGGGGCACCAAATTTGTTGATCTTTGAGAAATTGTTAGAAGCGCATGAGCATCTGGTAGGAGAGTTTTTAAATATCGTTCCTTTAAAACAAAGTCTGTTTACAGATTACTTTGGTGCTATAAAAAGCTTAGGTGCTTGGGGAGGCGATTTTATTTTGGTGACCGGAAATGAACAAACACCAGCTTATTTTAATGAACGTGGCTATGAAACAGTACTTACATATAAAGAAATGATACTTGCTTAATTTCATTTCGACCAAATAATTGCAAACAATGACGAAAACGATTATCATAATAGGAGGTGGGGCAGCAGGCTATTTTACAGCCATCACTGCAAAGGAAAACAATCCTGATTTGAATGTAATTATTCTTGAGAAAGGAAAAGAGGTACTTCAAAAAGTAAAGATATCTGGTGGAGGTAGGTGTAATGTTACGCATGCCTGTTTTGTACCTCAGGATTTAGTAAAGTTTTATCCACGAGGGGAAAAAGAGCTTTTAGGTCCCTTTCATCAATTTATGACAGGAGATACCATGGAATGGTTTGAAAACAGAGGAGTTCCCCTAAAAATTGAAAAAGACAATCGTATTTTCCCTGAATCTAATACTTCACAAAGCATTATTGATTGTTTTCAAGGTTTGGTCACTGAACTAGGAATTGAAGTTCGTTGCAATCACGGTGTTAATTCGGTTGAAAAACGAGATGATGATTGGTTAGTAAAAACCACAAAAGGTGAATTTTTAGCGCATCAGTTGGTGATCGCGGCTGGGAGTAGTAAGCGTGTTTGGGAACTTGCTAGCTCTTTAGGGCATACCATTATTCCTCCAGTTCCTTCTTTGTTTACCTTCAATATAAAAGATAACAGGTTGACAGATTTGTTAGGAACATCCGTTCCCAATGCAAGCGTTAAAATTAAGGGGACAAAATTAGAAGCAACCGGGCCTTTGTTGATAACACATTGGGGTTTAAGTGGACCTGCTGTCTTAAAACTATCTGCCTTTGGAGCAAGGTTATTAGCAGAGAAAAATTATGAATATCAGGTAGAAGTAAACTGGTTGTCCCAATCATATCAGCAGGTCTTTGAAGCGTTGCAAAGACTAAAAAAAGAAAATACAAAAAAACAATTGGGTTTGCGGTCTCCCTTTTCAGAAATAACAAAAAGGTTATGGGAACGATTTGTTAGAACCTCACAAATTGATCCAACAAGTCGTTGGGCGGATTTGAGCAATAAAAAATTAGATGCGTTGGCCAAAGAGTTGACACAAGGTCTTTATTCTGCTAGCGGTAAAAGTACTTTTAAAGATGAGTTTGTTACCGCTGGCGGTGTAGATTTGAAAGAAATTAATTTCAAACGATTTGAAAGCCGTTTGCATAAAAACTTGTTTTTTGCAGGGGAAGTATTAAATATTGATGCTGTTACTGGTGGGTTTAACTTTCAAAATGCATGGACGGGTGGGTTTATCATAGGGAATGTGCTTGCGGAAGCGTAAGTGATAATTAAAGAGGAATTCTAAAAAACAACTGAAATACCTCTTTTTGTTCAACAGCAATTTCGTCGGTATTTAGTAAAAAACTTTCTCTTAATCCAACACTAATAGGAAGTTTGTTAAAAAAGATATTGTCAAACAGGACTTCTATTCCTGTTGAATTTAGTTCTAGTTCATATGTTTTTGTAGTAAGTGTACTTGCGTCATAGAACAGGTTGCATCGAATTCTTTTAAAATAGGTAATACCCCAAAATCCCCAATCGGGATATAGTAATGGAAATGCGTAATTAAAAGAGATCTTGAGCGCCTCGTCGTTACTATAACTTTGATAGCCTCGTGCATAACTAAACGTGTCTGCATATTGGTATTCGTTATTCAATAATTCTTTTTGCCAATTTATAAAAATATTTGTGCTGTGGTTTTTTAAGATTCCTGGAAAATAAAAAATACTGTTTACGGCAAATTTTTCGGCTTCCGTTGCATCGATACTTTTATTGTACACGATATCGACATATTGTCCAAAAGATGGGGCTAAATTCTGTAAAGCCGTTCTACGAATATTTGAAAAACTCAATTTAGTTTCTATAGCACCAAAATTTAGTTGGGTTGTAATTGGGAGTATCTCATTGACAATATACGATGAAGTTTGATGATGTATATAGTTAGATTTTAAATAAAAACTACGTGCATAATTTCCGCTTATTTGAGACAAGGGAATCGAGAAACCACCTCCAAAGGAGCGTTCGGAAAATGAAAAGTTATACGGGATGTCATCTACTGTGGAGACTGTATTGCGTTCTTGGGTAGCACTGTTGAAATTTAGCGAAATAAGTCCTTTGCCATACGTTATATTAGAGCGTAAACTATTTGTGCTTTCATTGGTGTTATGAATAAGACTAACTGAGGCAGCAAAATCGCTTAAGGTATTTTTGAATTGCACATTGGCTCCAAATGTACTTGAAATATTTGTTGTGGTGGTGAGTCCCCAACTATGTAATTTTATTCCTTTGAAAAAACCTGAATATGCTTCTGTTTTATAGGTGTTTTTTGGGATGCTATCTAATATGGGGCGTTCCGATTGCGATGTTTGTATGTCGTATAGGTCCTCTCGTTTTATCCTATAAGATTTAGGTGTGTTTTCTGAGAGGTCTAGTTTAAAAAGTTGATAACCGCTTGTCGTAAATTCACTATAGGTAATAGCGCTTGCATCTGAAGAAATAGCGGGCATATAGGCGCCCACTTTTTCATTTGTTATTTTTTCTAGATGTCGCTTTCCTTGTAGGTCTAATCTAAAAATATTGTCAACTCCGTTAAAAGCAGCCGAAAAATAGATATGCGAATCACTTAAGCTAAATTGTCCTATTCCTTGGGTTGTCCATTCTGAAAGTTGTACTGTTGTATCAGTTTTAAATTGATAACTGAAAAAGGCAATTTTAGAATTTCGTTTTACTAAATATACACAAGCGCTATCGTCATGAGTCCATGTGGGAGTACTGATAAAATCGTTTTTAGGATTGGATATTACTTTCTGTACGTCGCCTGTTTTTGTGTCTAAAAGGACGATGTTGTATTGGGTGTTTTCTTTGTAGTCGAGCGCAATCACACGATCTCCATTGTGAGAAATATGGGGAGAGAAATATCTTTTTTTAGTGGTGATTTTACGCGCTTCATCAGATTTAAAATCGTAGATAACAATATCGTTGTAATTTTTGTTTTCATGACGTAAATCTTTGCTGTATGCTGTCCAGGTAATTTTGTCATTTGTAGCAGATAGATAGTCTTGAGCAGAGATGTCTAGATTTCTTATGTTGCGTTCAATCCCTTTGTCGATATGAATCAACCTAGGTGTTTCTTTAAAACTACTTTTAATAGCAACAATACTTCCGTCGTTTAGGTACTGTGGGAATTTATAATTGGTGACCGTTTTTTTGTCTATGTCTGTAATTGCTGTGGACTTCGTATGTTGAATGTTTTTGATTTCTCTTTGCCATTTTTGTTGCAAGGCGATATGACTTTCTTTATAAATTTTAGCAGTTGTTAAACCCGTTTGTTTTTTCATAGCACTTGAAAATGGGTAGACTATGTATTTGTATTTACCGGCATCTGCTAGTATTTTTTTTCCTTTATCAGCACCGTATGTATTTCGAAGATGGTTGGCGATGGTAAAGCCCAATGGATAAATATTTGGAACGATATCTTTGAAGGATCCATTTTGAGCCTTTTCATAAGAGTATAAGGTGTTGTCTAACAATAAAGCACGTTGTTCTTTGAAAAAATAGGGATTTCTTCCTCTTCCTTGTTTTGTGAGCAGGGTTTCCGACAAAACAGCATCACCTTCCATATACCATGAAGGAATACTAAACCACTGACTTGCCGACCATCCATTCTGGCCTGCTATCCAATACATGAATTTGGTAAAGCCTCTATTTGCATTGGCATATTGTAAAGCATGTCTGTATTCATGTACTGCCAATAAATCTAACCAATTGGTTGTGCCAAGAGTTAACTGATTTTGTGGTGCAACTGTATAAAATTCTGAACGAAATGGTGATAATGTGACAAAACCATTTGATATGGTTTGTTGGGTTTGCAGTACCAAATCAAAATGTTTCGACTTGTCTCCTACCGTACTGCTTGCATTTTTATGAATATAGTTGATCACATCCGCGATACGTTTGGCTTGGCTGTCGGTACCTTCAGGAAATATAACTCTAACAGCCTCAGAATTTATAGTTTTCCAGTTGATTTCTGAATCGTGTTTCCCCAACGTTTGTCCAGTTAATGTTAGGCAGCCAAAAAGGACGCATAGGATAAAAAGATTGGTTTTTAGGGGGCTAAGATTCATGTTGTTTTTGTTGTTAACAATTTTTTTAGTTCTTTTTTAGAGGGCAGTATTGTCTTGTGTTTACTAGCAAATATTTGATCATTGTTTTCAGGTAAGGTATATTGTACGACTGCATCATTTTTATGTTGGCTCAATATCAAACCGATAGTTTTGTTTTCGTGTTCTAAAGTAAGCTTTCTATCGTAATAATTTACATACATCTGCATTTGTCCGATGTCTTGGTGTTTCAATTCACCAATTTTTAGATCAATTAAGACCATACAGTTTAAGATTCTATTATAAAATACCAAATCTATGTAAAAATGTTTGTCATCAAAAGAAAATCTTTTTTGTCTCGCTACAAAAGTAAAACCATTTCCGAGTTCTAATAAAAAGAGCTCTAGTTTGTTAATGATAGTGCTTTCTAATTCGTTTTCAGAATACGAACTGTGCTCTGGAAGTCCAATAAATTCTAGAATGTATGGATCTTTAATCAGGTCCTTAGGGTTTTGAATTGAAAGGCCTTTTTTTGATAATGATTTTATTTCTTTGGTATTTCGACCTAGTTTTAATCGGTTGTATAAAGCGGAATTGTGTTGTCTTTTAAGTTCTCTAATACTCCAGTTGTTCTTTTCAGATTCAATTTCGTAAAATTTTCGTTCATTGGAGTCTTCTATTCGAATGAGAAATGTGTAATGAGACCAGCTAATATTAAATTTTGAATACTGTCGTTTGGTGGTTTTCAATTCCGCAGACAGTGTCTGCGGAATTGTGTACACAAGGTAAAATTTACGCATTTGTTCTAGATTTCTTATAGAAAATCCTCTGCCAAATTCCTGACCTAACGTTTTGGATAGCGAGCTCAGCAATTGTTTCCCATAATCAGCTCTTTCTTCCCCTTTTTGTTCTTCTTCTACAATACGTTTTCCAATTTCGTAATAGGTGTACGTCATGGTTTGGTTTACAGACCGTACAACTTTTTGACGAGCTGTATGTAACAGTTCAATGATGGTGTTGTGAAAATCGAGTTTTCTTTTTTTAATATCCATAGCAGTGGTGTTTTTATGCTAAAGATGTGTTTTTTAGTTAATTGGGAGGATCTTAGCCGTTTTTAATTAGCTAATGTTCCGCGATGCGGCTTTAACGCATCTCTATAGGTTTTCATATCGGTTTCATCAACTACAATGTAGGCTATGGAATGTAATTCCGATAATTCGGTAAAGTTAATTTCATAGAAATGTAACTTTTCAATTTCAGCAAATTCTTTTAAATGAATGCAATGGTGCTTTGCCGTGCCCAATCCAGTAGGCCCTTTAAAGTCCCAGATAAGTTTTAATTTTCTGTTCAAGATGTGTTATTTTAAAACGATAGAGACAAAAGTAATGAAAAAGCAGTAGTCAATAGAAAAGATGTGTTGGTAAGAGTGAAATATATTGCTACAAAACGAGTATATTTGCTCAAAATTTAAAGATTTGAATGCTAGCGATTTTATAGTTAAGCCTTTTGATACCTTGTTGAATGATGGTACAACGACTTGGAAAACACCAAGCAATATTGCATTGGTAAAATACTGGGGGAAGCGAGATCCGCAATTACCGGAAAATCCATCAATCAGTTTTACTTTGAATAATTGTCATACGGTAACAACTATGGCATATCAAAAACGGATTTCTAGAGAGACTGAATTTAGCTTTGAAATTATTTTTGAAGGGAAGACAAAAGATTCTTTTAAGCCTAAGATTCAAAAATTTTTTGAAAGAATAGTTGATTATGTTCCTTTTATAAAGGATTATCACTTTATCATATCGTCAGAGAATTCCTTTCCGCATAGCAGTGGTATTGCTTCATCGGCAAGTGGAATGTCGGCATTGGCTATGTGTCTAATGACTATAGAAAAGCGCTTAAATCCTGGAATGGATACTTCTTATTTCTATAAAAAAGCTTCTTTTTTAGCGCGATTAGGTTCTGGGAGCGCTTGCAGAAGTGTAAAAGGCGATTTGGTTGTTTGGGGAGAGCATGAAGAGATTGCAGGAAGTTCTGATTTGTACGGGGTTCCGTTTTCAACAAAGGTAGCTCCTGTTTTTAAAGAATATCAGGATACAATATTATTGGTCGATAAAGGTGAAAAACAAGTAAGTAGTACGGTTGGACATGAATTGATGCACGGACATCCATTTGCGAAAAATCGTTTTCAACAAGCCGTTGACCATATATCGAAAATAAAAACAATTTTAGCCACAGGAAATGTTCAAGACTTTATTGCGCTGGTAGAAAGTGAAGCTTTGACTTTACATGCTATGATGATGACAAGTCAACCTTATTTTATTTTGATGAAGCCAAATACTTTAGAAATTATTCAAAAAGTATGGAATTATAGAGAAGCGCATAAATCGTCAATTTGTTTCACCTTAGACGCAGGAGCGAATGTGCATTTGTTGTATCCAAAGTCGGAAAAGGAAATGGTACGCGAGTTTATAGAGAAAGAGTTAGCGATGTTCTGTCAGCAGTCCCATTTTATCCATGATGAACTCGGTAGTGGAGCTATAGAAATTGAGTAATATGAAGAATAAGTGGTGCATAATTATCATTTTTGTTTTTATGACAAATAATTTGTTTTGTCAAAAAGATACCTTGTGGTTCGATGCTTCATGGAAAATAACGGAACAAGATTCCGCAGTTTTTGTGCGCGTGGCTGAATTTAAAGAAGTTCATTTTAAAGAGTTTTACCCATTTACAGATTTCGATAGCTTAGGTGTAAAATTAAAAGAGGGTATTACTTTAGATAAAAACACCAATGCTTTTGAAGGAGAAATTATCTATTATGAGCAGGGGGAATCTGTAAAGGAACGCATACTGTATAAAAATGGAGCTCCCTATGGCGCACATAAAACCTATTATCCATCTGGTAGGATCAAGAGTATAAAAAACTATGTATTTGGAGTGTTGAAGGGGGGGTATAAATCATATTATGAAAATGGAAATTTATATGAGGTAGGTGCCTATCTTGACAATAAAAGAAACGGTCTGTGGAAAGTGTATTATACCAATAGAAAGGTAAAAGAACAAGGCCAATACAAAAACGACGTTCGGGTTGGTGTTTGGAAGGTATTTTATTACAACGGACTGCCGCAGGAATAAGTTCGTGCTAGGGGGCTAAAAGATTGGCTGTCAAAATATTTTGTATATTTGCAAATGAAAAACATTACTAACTAAGCTATCTATGAAAGGACCTTTGTTCTACGCCAAAATTTTGTTATTCGGTGAATATGGAATCATAAAAGATTCAAAAGGTTTGGCAATCCCTTATAACAATTATCAAGGAGCACTCAAAATATCTGAAGAAATAACTGAAGATGTTAAAAGTTCCAATGAAAATTTGTTGAAGTTATATAGGTATTTAGCCGAGTTAGACACTGATTTGGTGCGTTTTGATTTGGATGCATTTTATACTGATATTTCTAAAGGGATGTATTTTGATTCCAGTATTCCGCAGGGCTATGGGGTTGGAAGTTCTGGAGCCTTAGTTGCGTCAGTTTATGAAAAATATGCTTTTGATAAAATTACAGTTTTAGAAAACTTGACAAAAGATAAATTGTTGAAGTTGAAACAAGTGTTTTCATTGATGGAATCTTTTTTTCATGGTAAAAGTTCAGGTTTAGACCCATTGAATAGTTATTTGAGTCTGCCTATCCTTATCAATTCTAACAATCATATAGAACCAACCGGGATTCCATATCAGAAGGAGGGGAAAGCAGCTGTGTTTTTATTGGATTCAAAAATCATTGGAGAAACTGAGCCAATGGTTAGTATTTTTATGAATAAAATGAAAAACGAAGGTTTTAGAAAAATGTTTAGTGAAGAGTTTGCTACGTATACCGATGCCTGTATAGATAACTTTTTACACGGAGATGTAAAAACGTTGTTTTCAAATGTAAAAGGACTTTCTAAAGTAGTTTTGGAAAACTTTAAACCAATGATTCCTTCTTCATTTCATAAAATGTGGAAGCAAGGAATTGAAACCAATGATTATTATTTGAAGTTGTGTGGTTCTGGAGGCGGCGGTTATATTCTAGGTTTTGCCAAAGATTATGATAAGGTAAAGAAAGAACTGAAAGATTACAATTTAGAGCTGGTTTATAGGTTCTAAAATGGATTTGCTCGAGCGCTCAAAAGAAAACACAAAAGCAAAACGTCCTGTTTACTTTGCACTGTTAGGAATGCTATCCGTCATGCGTGGCTATAATATTCTTATTGTTGTAATTGCCCAATACTTGGCCTCTATTTTTATATTTAAACCAGACCAACCCTTAAAGGAGGTGTTGTTGGATTTTCATCTTTTTATAACTGTTTTTGCTACAAGTTTAGTAATCGCTGCAGGTTATATTATCAATAGCTTTTATGATGTTGAGGTCGATAGAATTAACAAACCAATAAAATACAAGATTGATAGTTTTGTAAGTCAGAAAACAAAATTAGCAACCTATTTTGTATTAAATGCAATAGGGTTTTTGTTCGGGTTTGTCGTTTCATGGCGTGCAGCACTATTTTTCGCAATTTATATATTTTTAATCTGGTTGTATTCTCACAAATTTAAAAAATCACCTGTTCTTGGATTGTTGTCTTCATCTATATTAGCGATGCTACCCTTTTTTGTGGTTTTCGTGTATCATAAAAATATTTCAGAGGTTATTTTTACCCATGCTTCATTTTTGTTTTTCATGATTGTTATTCGTGAATTATTGAAAGATTTAGAAGGTGTCAAAGGTGCTTTTGTGCATAATTATCAAACAATTCCAGTAAAATATGGTGAACGTTTTACCAAAATAATGATTAGTGTCATTGTGGTATTGGCGATAGACCCCATATATTTTCTATGGGAGTATCCTGAAATTGGTCTTATGAAGTATTATTTTTACGGAGTGTTTGTTGTTTTACTTGGGTTTATCCCCTTTCTATGGAAGGCTTCTTCTGTAAAACAATACAACTACTTACACAATGTGTTGAAATTTGTTATTGTATTGGGGGTTTTTAGCTTGGCATTAATTGATACCTCTGTTATTATTACACGGATCCTAGAAAGAATTTGACGTTAACTGTAAATTGGTATAAGCGTAAAGAGATTGTTTTGCAGCGTCTGCATTCATTTCATTAAAAATAGGGCTGTCAATATAAATAACCGTATTTTTGCAAAAAATATAAATATATAATTACCATGAGTACAGGAAGAAACTCGTCGCGAGGACGACAACAAAAAGAAGCAAACAAAGGTGAAGGTCGAAAAAATACCGGATTTAATGCTTCAAATAAAAAACCTGCTAGATTTCAGAAAAAGCCGGCTTCAAAACCAATCAAAAGCGATGTGGATGGCATTAGATTGAATAAATACATCTCTAATTCTGGAATTTGTTCTAGGAGAGAAGCGGATGTTTTGATTGCTGCCGGAAGTGCAATGGTAAACGGTAAAGTAATTACCGAAATGGGGTATAAGGTACAGTTAACTGATGAGGTTCGTTTCGATGGATCTTTGATAAATCCTGAAACTAAGCGTTATGTTTTACTGAATAAACCCAAAAATTACATCACAACCATGGACGATGAAAGAGGTCGTAAAACAGTGATGGAGTTGGTGCACATGGCTACCAAAGAACGTATTTATCCTGTAGGGCGTTTGGACAGAAATACCACGGGGCTTTTGTTGTTTACGAACGATGGTGAGTTGGCAAAAAAACTGACACATCCTAAACACAATGTGCGCAAATTATACCATGCAACATTGGATAGAAAGTTTGCGATAAAAGATTTACAAACGTTGAGTAGTGGTGATTTTTCTGTGGAAGGTAAAAAAGTGTTTATTGACGATGTCGCCTTTGTAGAAGGCAGTTCTAAATCTGAGGTGGGTATTGAAATTCATTCTGGTAGAAATAGAATTGTAAGAAAGATATTCGAAACTTTGGGCTATAAAGTTGTAAAGTTGGATCGTGTCATTTTCGCAGGAATGACTAAGAAAAATATTCAGAGAGGACATTGGAGACATCTCACTGAGCAAGAATTGAACAACTTAAAAATGTTGTAAAAACAAAAAAATAAAAATTTGTAAAGACTTCTTTGGCTACAACCGAAGAAGTCTTTTTTATTTTTCTTTAACGGCTCTAAGCATCTCCCGCTTTCCTGGAGGTCCTGGTAACCGAGTTACGGTGAATCCGACGGCTTGCATAGCTCGTCTTACACTTCCTTTGGCTGAGTAGGTCACCAAAATTCCATTTGTTTTTAGGGAATTATACATTTTTTGAAAAATAGCTTCTGTCCATAATTCTGGCTGTACTCGTGCTCCGAAGGCATCAAAATATATGAGGTCAAAAGTATTCGAGTCATCGATTTCTTTAATAAATTGTTGCCTTTTGGTGAGGTAGAAATTATCGTGTACTTGTTGTTTTTGATTCCAAGGAAACAAGTGCATTTCTTCAAATTTATGAGCGAAATTTCGAGTGTCTAATTCTGAAACATAGTTCAACTGAAGTATTTCATCCTCTTGGATAGGATAGGCTTCTACACCTACATAATCTATAGAAATCCCTTTTTTAGCTGCTTCTAGTAAAGTGATAAAGCAGTTAAGACCTGTTCCGAAACCAATTTCTAAGACACTTATTTGCTTTGCATTATGAGCCTCTAATCCATTTTTGATAAAGACATGGTAAGCTTCCTGTATCGCCCCGTGTTTCGAGTGGTACTGCTCGTTCCATTCAGGCATGTGAATTGTGGTAGAACCGTCCGAAGTAATGATGATCTCTCTTTTCAAAATGAATTCCTAAAATTGATTCACAAATATACCTAAAGGTTTTAGGAATGATAAAGTTTTTGTGTTTTTTTTGAAGGAACTACATAAGTAGTCTTTTCCGTAAGAAATCATGTCACAACCTGTTTTTTTGTAAATAATTAATAGTATTTTTGTATTCTTGTTTCTATTAAAATAATTAGATCATGATTACAGATAAAAAGACAGCGATTGAAATTCAAAGAGCGACCCAGTCAAAAATTTCGGAAATAGATTTTAGCAATCTTGATTTCGGAAATGTCTTTACAGATCACATGCTAGAATGTGATTATAAAGATGGTAAATGGCAAACGTTAAAAATTCGTCCGTATGGGCCTATTTCATTGGATCCTTCTGCAAAAGTCTTTCATTATGGTCAAGCTATTTTTGAAGGAATGAAAGCGTACAAGGGTGATGATGATAGCATATGGATGTTCCGCCCAGATGAAAACCAAAAGCGGTTGAATACATCTGCGGTGCGTTTAGCGATTCCTGAATTCCCAAAAGATTTATTTTTTGACGGACTTGAAACCTTGTTGAATATAGAAAAGGATTGGATTCAAAAAGAAGAAGGAAGTTCGTTGTATATACGTCCTTTTGTTATCGCTACTGAATCTGGCGTTTCTGCCAATCCTGCCAAAGAATATAAATTTATGATTTTATGTTCCCCAGCGCAATCCTATTACAGTGGGGAAGTACGCGTATTGTTTGCCGATACCTATAGCCGTTCAGCTAGTGGAGGGGTAGGGTTTGCAAAATGTGCCGGAAACTATGCAGGTCAGTTTTATCCTACAAAATTAGCAAATGATGCAGGTTACCAACAAGTAGTTTGGACGGATGCTAGTACTCATGAAAACCTTGAAGAAGCTGGAACTATGAACGTTTTCTTCAGAATAGGAGATACCCTAATCACAGCGCCTACCTCCGATAGAATATTAGATGGGGTAACACGAAAAAGTGTACTTGCATTGGCTGAGGATAAAGGACTGCAAGTAGAGGTAAGAACGATTTCAGTTTATGAAATAGAAGCAGCGGCAAAAGCAGGAACACTAAAAGAAATGTTTGGAGCCGGAACTGCGGCTGTAATAAATCCGATAGTAGGTTTTAACTTCCAAGGGGTAGATTATGAATTGCCAAAATCAGAAAATAGTTATGCCGACTATTTCAAAAAAGCGATTACAGATATCCAGACAAAAAAATCTGAAGATAAATTTGGATGGACGTATAAGGTTCGCAACTTGTAATAGAAAACGACTTCAGTATTTATAATGAATTGTTATTTAATTCGTTATATCAAATTTTAGCCACTTATGGACACATTAGATACAGCAAAAGAAAATATGATTTCAAAAGGGTTTTTAGATGTGAAAACACCTGAACAGCTCAATTATGTTGAAGAAATTGTTAAGTTGAAAAAGGAAAAGAATGCTGTAATTTTGGCACACTATTACCAAGAAGAGGCTATTCAGGATATTGCCGATTTTGTGGGAGATAGTTTAGCGCTAGCACAAGAAGCTGCTAAAACAGACGCGGATATTATCGTATTTGCTGGAGTGCATTTTATGGCGGAAACTGCAAAAATTTTAAATCCGAAAAAGAAAGTGCTATTGCCAGATTTAAAGGCTGGATGTTCCCTAGCCGATTCTTGTCCACCAGCAGATTTTAAGGCGTTTAAAGAAGCACATCCGGATCATAAAGTGGTGACGTATATCAATTGTTCTGCAGAAATTAAGACGTTGAGTGATGTGGTGTGCACCTCTTCAAATGCAATTAAAATTATTGAGTCGTTTCCCAAAGAACAAAAATTAATATTTGCTCCAGATAAAAACTTAGGTGATTATTTGAACAAGCAAACAGGAAGAGATATGTTATTATGGGATGGCGCATGTATGGTGCATGAAGCTTTTTCAATTGAGAAATTGTTAGATCTTCATAATGAACATCCAGATGCAGAAATAATTGCACATCCCGAGTCGCCTTCGCATATTTTAAAAACAGCCTCATATATAGGTTCTACAGCAGGTTTGCTTGCCTATGCAAAAAAGAGTGAGAAAAATAAATTTATCGTGGCTACTGAGGCTGGTATTTTACACGAGATGATAAAGCAGGTGCCAGAAAAAACATTGATTCCTGCACCGGCGGAAGAAGACAATACTTGTGCGTGTAGTGAATGTGCATACATGAAACTGAATACGATGAAAAAATTGTATACATGTATGCAATATGAGTTACCTGCTATTGATGTTGATGAGGAACTCGCTGAAAAAGCATTACTTCCTATTGAGCGCATGCTTTCCCTATCCTAAGCTTTTGAAGAATTAATTATAAGTGAATTAAAGTCGCATATCTAACTATGTTAAAAACTGATTATCTTGTTATTGGCTCTGGTATTGCGGGATTGACTTATGCCTTGCGTGTGGCTCATGCCGCAAAAGACAAAAAAGTAACAATAGTTACGAAGTCTGAAAGAAGTGAATCGAATACAAAGTATGCCCAAGGAGGTATAGCTACTGTATACGATGAAGATATAGATTCTTTTGAGCAACATATAGAAGATACTTTGATTGCCGGCGATGGTCTCTGCGATGAGGCAGTTGTGCGTATGGTAGTAGAAGAAGGACCAGCACGTTTGCAAGAATTGATCGATTGGGGTGTGCAATTTGATGAGAATAATATTGGAGATTTTGATTTAGGTAAGGAAGGTGGACATTCTCAAAATCGAATTTTGCATCACAAAGATATTACGGGATTTGAGATCGAAAGGGCACTTTTGGTTATGGTTGATAAATCTTCAAATATAGAAGTGTTAGAAAAGCATTATGCCATTGATTTTATCACAGAGCATCATGTCAAATCAGGACCAACTTTACGTAAAACTCCTATCACTTGTTTTGGAGCCTATGTGTTGGACAAAGAGGCTAATAAAGTAAAAACGATTGTTTCTAAATTGACTTTGATTGCTTCCGGAGGAAGTGGACAAGCGTATACTACCACTACAAATCCTTTGATTGCGACAGGAGATGGAATAGGAATGGCATACAGAGCAAAAGCCGAGGTAGAAGATGTAGAGTTTATTCAATTTCATCCCACTGCCTTGTATCAATTGCCTCAAGAATCTCCTGCATTTTTGATTTCCGAAGCGGTTCGTGGTTTTGGGGCTAGATTGAGAACGGCGAATGGAGAATTTTTTATGCGCAAGTACGATGAACGCGAAGAACTGGCATCTAGAGATATAGTTGCCAGAGCAATAGACACCGAATTAAAAACTAGTGGAGATAATTATGTGTTTTTAGACTGTACGCAACTAAACTATGAAGAATTTAAAAAGCATTTTCCGAATATTTTAGAGAAATGTGCGGGTCTGGGCATTGATATTCGTAAGAAATGGATTCCAGTAGTGACTGCGGCACATTATATTTGTGGAGGGGTAAAAGTAGATATGGATGGGAAGACATCTATTAAAAACTTGTACGCTTGTGGCGAATGCACATCGACAGGCTTGCACGGAGCAAACCGATTGGCTTCAAATTCCTTATTGGAAGCGTTAGTATATTCTCAAAAATGTTACTTAAGTAGTGTGGCGTCTATAGATGCTATTCAATTTAATGATGCTGTTCCAGAATGGGATAGCACAAATACTTCTCAAAATAAAGAAAACATTTTAATTACGCATGGAAGAGCTTCTGTTCAGAAAATCATGAGTGACTATGTTGGAATAGTACGCTCAAATAGACGTTTAAAGAGTGCAGAGAAAAGGCTGAATTTTATTTATGAAGAAACTGAAGAGTTATACAAAGAGTCCATTTTATCTGTTGAACTTTGTGAATTGAGAAACTTAATTACCACTGCATATCTTATTTGTGAGTTTTCGATGAAACGCAAAGAAAACAAAGGAGGTTTCTATAACAAAGATTTTGCAGAATCCAAATCGTAAAATAGAAGTTGTTATTACTTTTGGAAAACATTTCCTAATCTTACAACCCTTATGAAAAGGATTGTAAAATAGGAAATAGAGTGCATAGTAACTAACGATTCAAGTACATAGCAATTTTCCCCGAATAGTATATAGTTTAATAGTCACTAACGAATGTATAACAAATCTATACCATTCCTTTCCCAAAAACAATACTCATTTTAAGTATTTTTCAGTGTTTATATTGATTTTTTTTCGATTTTAAATATCTGCTATTTGTTTCGGAGATAGATGGCTTAAAAGTTCTCCGGTAGAAGCAATGTTTAGCTTTTTTAGAATATTTCTCCGATGTGTGTTAACCGTGTTATAGCTGATGTAAAGTTTTTCACCAATTTCCTTACTTGTTTTTCTTAAAATTAATAAGCGAAGAATGTCTTTTTCTCTCGAGCTTATTTTTTTTACAAAGTTTTGAGTAGCGTAATTTTTAAAGAATAATGTTTTATAGTTGTTTTCATGATCGAGGTGCCTTAAACTTGCGCATACATCCATTTGTATTGTTGGTGCTACTATTGTAAAACTAAACAAGCCTAGCCTCTCATTGTTTTGTTTGTCTAGTTCAATTGTATTGATGTTTTGAATAATATTTATATAGGTGCCTGTACCATTTTTAATGCGATAATTGTACGTATAATTAACGTTTTTCTTTTCTGAATAAGTTTGAATTTTCATTGCGGCTATTTCTTCCATGTCTTTTTTAGCGTCTAGCCATAAATCTTTATCCGTAGGGTGAATTCTAGATAGAAAATAATTTTCTCCAGACGCATACATCTTTTCTTTTTTTAAAAACGTACAGATTTCGAAATTTTTACTGATATAAATGTACTCTCCAGTTTGAAATTCTATAACACTAAAGAAAGTATTATCAAGAGGTAGACACTCATCTAACTCTATGAGTTTTTCAATATAGTTTTCTTGTTGATATTGGTTGTTTTTAAACCGATCCCTATGTTTGGATATATTTGAATTCAAGCCTTTTAAATATACTAGCATTAATACTAAATTGTGGATTCTGTAAGCTAGTCTCCGCAAAACAAATAGGGGGCTTGTAAATATACATATGTTTACGAAAGGGTGAAATACCGATAATTAGTGAAATTTAAATATCCCTATAAATAAGGAGGTAACAACAACATTATTTAAGATCCAGTTATGATAATTCTGGGAAAGAAGTATGTAGGTTGCATTGCCTGTTGATGGGTAAAACTACCCTAAACATAAACTCATTAGTGGTTTTTGAGATCTGTAAATTGGCAATTAAAGCGTTTCAGTAATTCTCCTGTAGATGAAATGTTGAATTTTTTTAGAATGTTCCTGCGGTGGGTGTTGACCGTATTTAGACTGATATTAAGTTTTTTGGCAATTGTTTTGCTTGTGTTTTTTGAAATGAGCAATCTCGTAATTTCTTTTTCTCTATTGCTAAAAGTATTGAGAAATTGCTCGAGTGTGTAATTTTTAAAGAAAATAGTTTCTTGTTTATTTTGCTCATTTATCTGTTGAATGCTAAGATAAATATCGATTGGTTTATTTGAATTTATTACAGTGTATCTAATGAGTAAATAGGTTGGTTTGTTTTTGCCGTAAAAATTTAAAGGGGTAGCATTTAAAAACATATTGAGTAGTTCACCTTTATTGTTTTGTATTTGATTGTTCCAAGAATATCTTATGTCTTTTTTCTGAAGAGTTTCATCTTGGGGATTCATAACAGATATAGAAATATCGTTTAAAATGCTCATAAACAATTGTAATTCTGTTACTGGTATTAGAGAATAAATGTATTTGAAACCTTCTTTATACATTCTAATCGAATTTATTCCAATACAAGATTCAAGATTTTTACTGATGTATACATATTTTTTTTCTATAAAATCAACTACGGTAAAACAGGTGTTGTTATTTGGTAGATGAGTATCGATTTCAATGAGTTTTATCAATTGCTCCTTGTTAACAATGTGTTCAAGTGCATCAAAAATGCTGTTATTATTGTCGTTGTGAAGTGATGTCGTATTCAAACCCCTGTTTTTTATTGATTTTATTTTTTTTATTGAATTAATATTTTAGTTCAATATAAAAAGAGGGGACTGCAAGTTAGGTTATTTGATAGTTAAGAACAATACTCATTTTAAGTATTTTTCATACTTAAATATTGTTTGTTTAGTTGTCAAGAATTTTTTTAATGTTTGGCTTAAAATAGGAAGGTCCCTTTAAAACTTTACCATCTTCTCTGTATATAGGTTTGCCGTCGGCTCCTAACTTACTCATATTACTTCGTTGAATTTCTTCAAATACTTCTTCAATCTTATGTTGCATGCCATGTTCTATAATGGTGCCGCACAATATATAGAGCATGTCACCTAAAGCATCAGCTACCTCAACTATGTCATTATTGCTAGCTGCCTCCAAGTATTCTTCATTTTCTTCAGCCATTAAATTAAAACGTAGCTTGTTTTTGGCAGTTCCTAAATTGGCAGTTGGACTGTTTTTTATTCCGAGTTTAAAAGATTCATGAAATTCTTTTACTGCTTTTATTTTGTTTTGCATTTTAACTGAATTTAATAAAGTTTTATTATTTGTCGATACTAAATAAAAGTATCCATCACGATTTGTTTATTTTTGCCTAAAATACAAAAATATGTTTAGTAAAGGTCAGCTAATTTTCGCAGTTTTTTTTGTCATAGCATTTATGGCTGTAATGGTTTGGAGTTATAGAAAAGACATTCAACGTCATAAACTCCATTACAAAAATGTTGGTTTCAAAGTTGGCATTACCTGTGTGATTGTAATTTTTGTATTCATTGTTCTTAGAATAATAATCCACTAATTAGAAGGTTCTGTTTGGTTTAATAAATTGTGATCTAAAATAATTTGACCGGACTCACTAAAACGGACAGACGAAGTAAATTTGGTGTTTGTTTTTACCGCTTCAAATTGATATGAATGCATTTTATATACCTTTTGAGAATAGGCATCTTCGTGATATTGGAATAAAATATAAAGAAAACCATTCAAGTTTTTCAACTCGTCATTACTGTATTTATATAGTGGACTGTCTTTGTCTATTTTATGAACGATGGTCCACATGGTAGGCAAATACGTTATCTTGTCCCGTTCTAATTTTAGTTGATAAAAAGAGCGTTTAAATTCTTTATTTTTATCTAGCTCCGTAATAGTGAGCGTAACTCTTATCTCGGGCTCAATCATAATGGTAGTTCGCTTGTTTGCCAATCGAAACATCAGTGCCCGTTCTCCTTCAAAACTTCTTACAACAAAAGATTCACTAAACCGAATAGAAGGTTTTGGCTTGGAAAATCGTCCGTAAAGTAAACCAGTGATAAAAGAAAAGCTCATCAAACCAACCAAGGCTTCCATAGAAGAAACCAAACCGCTAATCATTCCGGTAGGAGAGATGGCTCCATAGCCGACTGTAGTAATTGTCTGTGCACTGAAATTAAAAGCATTTAAGAAATTTTCTAAGAAACTTCCTGGGGCAAAGCTTAGTGCTTCTATTCCAATCCACAAATAAATGAGTGCAAAAAATGAATTGAGTAAAATAAAACCGATGGTGACCAAAAGTAAAAAGGCTGTCCATGTCAGTTCTAAAAGATAAGTGTATAAATCGGCAAAACTTCGGACACGATTTAGGTGTAAAATATTGGAACTTCCATCTGGTTTAATAAAACTTTGTACATTTTGATTCGAGCTGTAGCCTAAGCCGGGGTCTTGTATTTTTTTTGCCATGAAGAATTGCGTGGTTTCAAACAAAGATAACAACTTTTAAAACAATTGTTTTTCGGTTGAAATAGATTGTTGTAAATTATGGATTCATTTGATAATCACCAGATATGATTCATAATACTTTGCTTTTATTGATGGCTTGCTTTATAATGTTTTCATGCAAAACAAATAAAGAGAATCTCAACACTAAAAAAGACGAGGTAGAAGCAGTGGTTATTGCAAATGATAGTTTGGAATATGAAATTATTATAATAGATCAGGGATTTAGTGTCTATTTAAATAGTATCGCCAAACCCAAATGGTATTACTCCGAAGCGTATTACAGAACAAAAAATATTTTATATGTAACCGAATGGAATATAAGAGCGAGACAACCTGGTAGATACAATGCAAACTTATATGAGCAGCCCATAAACTATGATCAGCAAATAAACTATGGTTTGGAAGTAAATTACAAACTGTTCAATTATTTTAAATTCGTAGAATATAAATACAAGGTTAGGTTCTTTTAGATCTATAAAAAGAGATAGCCAATAGCAACCAGGCTGTAATTAATAAGAGACCGCCTAAGGGCGTAATGAACCAAATATATTTTGCAGGAATAGTTCCTAGGGCAATAGCATAGATAGACCCAGAGAATAAGATAACTCCTATACTAATTAAAAGACTGCAATTCTTTTGAATTTTTTTTGAGAATTTAGAATAACTATTCACAAATAACAGCAGAAGTGCGTGGTACATTTGATATCGTACTGCTGTTTCAAAGCTGTTTAATTGTGTGGTTGTAAGTACTTCTTTCAAGGCATGCGCTCCGAATGCCCCAAATACCACAGCCAAAAATCCAAAAATGGACCCAATGAATAAAAATCGATTGTTCATATAGATTGCTTTTACTCCGGGCAATTTAGCTATAAATTTTGGATTCTAAAGTTAGAAATAAGGTGTATTCCGATTCTTGTGTAACAATGGTTACAGGATAGGTGAATTGAGTGTTCTAATTTTGTGGTATAAAATGAGAATAAAATGGAAGCACATATAAATACAGAACTGGAAGAATATAATTACGAAACCTATAAAAGTAAGGTGCAGTCTTTGTTTGACGAAGGAAAGGTAACAGGCGATACACAGTCTGAATCATTGCTAAATACAACTGAAATGAACCTACACCGTATGAAAAGACATGATGCTAAATCTGAATTATCAGAAGAATTATTGGCATTGGCATCAAAAAGTACAAGAAAAATGACTTGGTACATGCTCATTGAAGGCTGGTGTGCAGATGGTTCACAAAATGCGCCAATTATTGCTAAAATTGCCAACTCACTTCCTGAAGTATCATTAAAGATAATTTTAAGAGACGAGAATCCTGAAATAATGGATCGCTATCTTACAAATGGAGGTAGAGCCATTCCAAAGCTCATCGCTTTTGATGCTGAAACGAACGAAGAATTAGGTACTTGGGGACCAAGACCGACTGCAATTCAGGAAAAAGTGTTAGCTTACAAAGACGTATATCCAGAAATGGAGAAAACAGATTTTGCCTTGAATTTGCACAAATGGTATGCTAAGGACAAATCGTTGAGTATTCAAAAGGAGTTTATAGAACTTTTAAAAAATTGGAAATGACATGAAAATAAAGCAATTAATAGTATTATTTGGATTGTTTGCTGTGGCTTTGGCAGGGTGTCAGGAATCTAAACCGAATGATGAAATAAATTTGTCTGTTGAAGCGTTCGCAAAAGAGATAAACAATGAAAAAGCCTATTTGTTGGACGTGAGAACTCCTGGTGAAGTAGCAGAAGGGGTAATTGAAGGTGCTGAGGTGTTGGATTTTATGTCAAAAGCATTTCAGCAGAACTATACGCAAATTCCAAAAGACAAATCCGTGTATTTGTATTGTAGATCTGGGAATAGATCTGGAAAAGCGCTCGCCTTTTTAAAAGAAAAAGGGTATACCTCTGTTTATCATTTAAAAGGAGGGACCAGTGCATGGTTACAAGCAGGTCAACAATTAAAAAGAGAAGAATAATGGGATTACTAGAATTTTTTGGAATTCAAAACAAAAGAAAAATCAAGATGAGAGAAGTATTGGAAAATGGAGCGGTAATTATAGATGTCCGTTCCAAAGAAGAATTTTCACAAGGACATGTAAAGGGAAGTGTCAATATGCCTTTGCCTGGGATAGCAGGGCAAATCAATAAGATACATAAAATGAATGCTCCTGTTGTATTGTGCTGTGCAAGCGGTATGAGAAGTGGATCTGCGACGTCCATTCTTAAAGGAGCCGGTATTGAGTGTTACAACGGCGGTAGTTGGATGAATTTAAACAATTAAACCTTTATATAATGAGCTATTATTATACAAACAAAGTAGATATGTCTTTTGAGCATGCATTAACCGCTGTAGAAGATTTGTTGAAAAAGGAAGGATTTGGCATACTCACAGAAATAGATGTACAAGCCACTTTTAAAAAGAAATTGGACGTAGATTTTAAAAAATATAAAATATTAGGCGCATGCAACCCTACATTTGCCCATAAGGCCATATCAATAGAAGATAAAATTGGGGTGTTCCTACCGTGTAACGTTGTTGTTTCTGAAGAAGATGATGGTAAAGTAGAAGTTTCAGCCGTGAGTCCAAAAGCGTCTATGGCAGCAGTCGAAAATGCTAATTTAGGAGCTGTAGCCAATGAAATAGAGGAGCGGTTAGCACGTGTGATTAACAGTCTATAATGTGTTTTAACAACTGAATTGTTTTCGAATGAGTATATATTATATTCGAAAAATCTGAACATTTCATGCTATTCAAAAGGGATAACAAGGTTGCGTGAGAAGTGTTAGAGTTACATCTTCAAATAAAAATCTTTCACTAGATTTTGATAGGCTTCCGTATACACGTGACGCTCTATTTCAATAGTAAGGTGCTCCTCTTGGAGTGTTTTTTCTGAAAACGAAAACTCTAAAAGACTTCTTTTGACAGGGCTGTTTTCATTTCCTTTTACGCTACAGGCACGATTTAGATGTAATTTGTTTTTTAACGCAAGCGCCACAAAAGATTCCTTTTCTTTGTACGGGATGATTACCGCAAATTTACCATTAGGGGCTAATAGTTTTGCGGCCGCATCCGTAAGATGTTCAAAAGGCATTGCGTCTTCGAACCGAGCCGTAGTTCGTTCGTTATTTTCTGAAGGGTGTTGGTCCGTATAAAAAGGAGGGTTTGAGATGATGAGTTCATAGCTGTCATCAATTTCGTCTGCAAACTCTTGTAAAGAGGCATGGTAACAGAACAGACGATCTCCCCATGGGCTATTTTCAAAATTTTGAACAGCTTGTTCAAAAGCAGGTCCGTCAATTTCAATAGCATCTATAAGCTCAGCATTACTGCGTTGCGCCATCATAAGGCTGAGAATACCCGTACCCGTCCCAATATCCAAAACAGAAAACTCATGCTGTAAAGAAACCCAAGCACCGAGTAATACTCCATCAGTACCTATCTTCATGGCACAATGATCTTGAGCAACAGAAAATTCTTTAAATTGAAAAACTTTGCTCATAAATGTAAATAGTTATATTGGAATAAATAGTGAACACTATAAATACATGTCTACCAGACCGTCAGGAGTTTTTAAAAACATGATTTTGTTTTCTCTATCTACTCTTAGTATAAACTCATCAAGCATTGGAATAAGCATCTGTGTTGCGCCAAACTCAACTTCAAAAAGAGGTTGCGAAGTAGTGTCGTTAACCCCGGTTATGGTGCCAATGGCTCCATGTTTTACATCATTAACGCTAAAACCAATGATTTCGTGGAAATAAAATTGTTTTCCTGTCAGCTCAGGCAATTCACTTAAGGGAAGATACACACCTGATTTTAAGATGGAGTCTGCATCTTCTTCGGTGTTGATGGTTTCAAATTTAACACGTAACTGATTGCCTTTTTGAAGCAAGGACTTTTCAATAAAAAATGGAATCATATTATTGCCTAAATTGACAATAACAGATTCCATTTCTCGATACATTTCAGGTTCGTCGGTATCTAATTTGATAACCACTTCACCTTTAAAACTGTGCTTTCTAACGATTCTGCCTAAATAAAAACAATCTTCTTTACGCATCTCGTTGGAAAAATGTTATTCAGCAGCTTTTTCCTCAGCGTCAGCTTCAGGAGCAGCTTCTTCAGCAGGAGCTTCCTCTTCTGCAGCGGCAGCAGCAGCTTCCGCTTCTTTAGCAGCAGCTTCCGCCTTAATTGCTTCTTCAGCAGCCAAAGCGTCATCAATACGCTTTTGGTTCACAGCTTTCTCAGCAGCTAAAGCTTTAGCTCTGTCTTCAGCTTCAGCTGAAGACAATCCGTCTTTTTTCGCTTGAATTTTTGCTTCCTTTTCAGTTAACCAAGCATTGAATTTTTCTTCAGCTTGCTCACTAGTAATAGCACCTTTACGTACACCAATTTCCAAGTGGTTTTTTAACAACGCACCTTTGTAAGATAAAATTGTTTTAGCAGTGTCTGTAGGTTGTGCTCCATTTTGCAACCATTGAACAGCTCCATCTATATTTAATTCAATAGTAGCTGGGTTTGTGTTTGGGTTGTAAGTTCCCAATTTTTCAAGAAATTTACCATCTCTTTTTGAACGAGCATCTGCCGCTACAATTGAATAAAATGGCTTTCCTTTTTTACCGTGTCTTTGTAATCTTATTTTTACTGACATAATTTAAATTTTAAGGTTCTCGACCTTGATTATTAATAAGGTGCAAATGTACATAATATTTCTTGCATAGAAATGTTTTTGCTTAAAAAATAAAAGAGTTTTTTGTTGTGTTGATTAGGGAGGTTAAATACTTGTTTTTGACGGGTAATTGACTTTTTTCTTAGAAGGTGATTCTATGTCTATGGAGATACATGTTTTTTGTGTACATTTATGGTTCGTTTTAGGTCGTTGCAGTTATACCTTTTACATGCCACTTATTACTTGTAAATAGATATTTGATTTACAACGTTCTACTTTTGGACGACGATTTTGTTCACTGCTTTACTGTTATCCCCCCTCACAAACTTATTTATATAATCTATCTGAGTCATGATATGTTAGATTATAAATGGCACTAGAATGCTATTGGTATAATAAAAATGAAAAAGTAAAAAATAGACTCATAAATAGAAGAAAGGAAGGTGTTTCATAAAATCAAACTCTATTATTTTATACGATTTAGATTTGTTGAGATTCGTAGCTATTGATGAGTGTAGATGACTTTTGATAAAAAAAATATTATTTCTATGGAGAAATACAATGTAATGATTATGTCTGTTGATAAGAAGACATTTGATGTTGTAAAGACGAGTATGACCAGTTTATTGCCAGGTTTTCTATCATTTGAATTTTCCACCTTGTCATTCGGTAATGTAAAGTTAATAGAGAAGAAGAAAATAGACCTATTATTTATTGATATTGATGCTATCGAGGAAGCCTCTTTTGCGTTTCTGGAAAAAATTAAGTCCGTCGATTTACGAATCATCCTTATAAGCAGTTTTGAGAAATTTGCCGTCAACGCAATAGAGTTTGATATCGTCTCTGGATATTTAATAAAACCGTTGGATTTGGATGAAGTGAAGCATTTGTCTCGAAAAATATTAGATAAAATTATCTTTTTAAAAGAGGTACAAGCGAATGAATTGAGAACTAGAGAATATAGGTTGAACTTTTTGGCCGTATCTTCTGTAGACAAAATAGATTTCGTGAAGTTGGAAGATATTTTATTTTGTGAGGCAGATGGCAGGTATACAACATTTTTTCTTGAAAATGGAAAAACGATTGTCTCAAGTAAAAACCTTGGAGGGTATGAGAAAATATTAAAGAACAAATCTTTTTTTAGAATACATCATCGTTATCTTGTAAATCTTGAAAAAGTAATTAAAATCGATAAAGCAGGTGGGAATTATTGCATACTTGGCAAAGAAAAATCTCTTCCCGTTGCGAAGCGAAAACAAGAACTGCTCATTAGATATTTGAAAATTAAATAGGCATGCTTTTAGTTCGATATCAATGAATTCATAATTTAGTATTTAGTTTTTTTAACGTGCACTATAATCTAATCTCTAAATTGGTGTGTTAGCTTTTTTTGATAAATAAAGAAGGATAAGAATAGATAATATTCGTACTTTTAAACTCTCTAAAAAGTACTTGTAAAACATCTATGTATTTAATATTCGACACCGAAACAACTGGCTTGCCTAAAAATTGGAAAGCGCCCATAACAGATACAGATAACTGGCCACGTTGTATTCAGATAGCCTGGCAATTACACGACGAACTTGGTAAGGTAATTGAACATGAAGACTTTTTGGTGTTTCCTGATAGGTTTAACATTCCTTATGATGCGGAACAAATTCATGGTATTTCTACTGATTTAGCGGCTGCCCAAGGAATAGCATTGAGTGAAGGTTTAGAAAAATTCAATGACGCCCTATCAAAAGCAAAATTTGTAGTAGGACAAAATGTAGGTTTTGATGTAAATATAATGGGCTGTGAATTTCACAGATTAGGCATTGAAACAAACTTAACAAACTTACCCGTTTTAGATACCTGTACGGAAGTTACTGCGCAAATGTGTCAAATTCCTGGAGGTAGAGGAGGGAAATTTAAGCTACCTACCTTGACTGAATTGCACCAGTATTTATTTGGAGAAGCTTTCGGGGAGGCTCATAACGCCACAGCAGATGTGGAGGCAACCACTCGCTGTTTTTTCGAATTGATTAGAAAAGGTGCATTTTCTACAGTAGAGCTAAAATCGGCACCAGATTATATCGATGTTTTCAATCGTGCAAACCCAACAACTGTTGAGGTAATAGGCCTAAAACATTTAAACTTAAAAAAGGAAAGTGAAAGAATAAAAAAGAGCAATTCCGCTGAGGATGGGATAGGAGATATAGATTTATCCGAAAACTCAGAGGTGTTAAAAGAGGTGGCCTTTTCACATCTTCACAATCACACTCAATATTCAGTATTACAATCTACCATACAGATTGGCGGTTTAGTGGCTGCTGCGGCAAAAAACAACATGTCCGGCGTGGCGTTGACAGATAGTGGTAATATGATGGCTGCGTTTCATTTTGTAAGAGCGGTGGCTAATCATAACAAAAAGGCCAAAGAAGCAAACGACCAGGCCATTGAAAAAGGGGAGCAACCCACTGAAACCATTCTAAAACCAATTGTTGGTTGTGAGTTTAATGTCTGTGAAGATCATACAGATAAATCAAGAAAAGACAACGGGTATCAAATAGTAATTCTCGCGAAGAACAAAAATGGATATCATAATTTGGCAAAAATGTCCTCTACAGCCTTTGTAGATGGTTTTTATTATGTGCCCAGGATAGATAAAAAAATAATAGCGCAATACAAAGAAGATTTGATTGTGTTGACAGGAAATACCTATGGTGAAGTCCCTAATAAAATATTAAATATAGGTGAGAAGCAGGCAGAAGAAGCCTTGGTTTGGTGGAAAGAGCAATTTGGAGACGACCTGTATGTTGAATTGATGAGGCACGGACAGGAGGACGAAAATCATATCAATAAAGTCCTGTTGCAATTTGCAAAAAAACATCAAATAAAGACAGTTGCAACAAACAATACATTTTACCTCAGTAAAGAAGATGCCAATGCGCATGATATTTTATTATGTGTAAAGGATGGGGAAAAACAGGCCACACCTATAGGTCGCGGAAGAGGGTATCGCTACGGATTGCCGAATTCAGAATATTATTTCAAGTCTACTCAAGAAATGAAAGACTTGTTTGTAGATATTCCTGAAGCAATTATAAATACACAAGAAATTGTAGATAAAATTGAACCTTTTGTCTTGGCTAGGGATGTTTTATTGCCAGCTTTCGATATTGAGGAGCAGTTTAGAGATGCAAAAGATTTAGAAGATGGGGGAAAAAGAGGTGAGAATAATTTCCTACGTCATATTACCTATGAAGGAGCCAAAGAGCGCTATGGAGAACTGACGGAAAGTATTTGTGAGCGTCTGGATTTTGAATTGGACGTCATCGCTAAAACAGGGTATCCAGGATATTTTCTAATTGTTGAAGACTTTATTCGTGCCGCACGAGACATGGGGGTTTCTGTAGGACCTGGACGGGGGTCGGCTGCTGGTTCGGTTGTCGCCTATTGTTTGAAGATTACCAATATCGACCCTATCAAATACGACTTGCTTTTTGAGCGTTTCCTAAATCCAGAACGTGTGTCAATGCCCGATATTGATATCGACTTTGACGACGAAGGTCGTGGACGTGTTATGGATTATGTAATTGATAAGTATGGGGCTAACCAAGTGGCTCAAATTATTACTTATGGAACCATGGCAGCTAAATCTTCTATTCGAGATACAGCTAGAGTACTAGACTTACCACTGTATGAAGCGGATAGAGTAGCCAAATTGATACCTGGAATGAAACTAGGCAAGATTTTTTCTCTAGATGAGAAAGGATTGAAAGAAAAATTGCGTTCAGAGGAAATTGAGTTGGTAAATGAACTCAAGAAAATAGCCAACGGAAATGACCTCGCAGCAGAAACAGTTAACAAGGCTAGGGTCTTGGAAGGCTCGGTTAGAAATACAGGGATTCACGCATGTGGAGTTATCATTACTCCAGATGATATCACAAAATTCGTACCCGTTTCTTTGGCGAAAGATTCTGATATGTATGTTACGCAATTCGACAACTCTGTGGTTGAAGATGCAGGTCTGCTAAAAATGGATTTCTTAGGGTTGAAAACTTTGACATTGATCAAACATACTGTTGAAATTGTAAAAGCAAGACATGGCGTAGAACTCGACCCCGAAAACTTTTCTTTGGACGATGAGAAAACATATGAGCTGTTTCAAAGAGGAGAAACCGTAGGAATATTCCAATATGAATCTCCAGGAATGCAGAAATATATGAAGGAGTTAAAACCGACAGTTTTTGCGGATTTAATTGCCATGAATGCATTGTATCGTCCTGGACCTATCGAATACATTCCTAGTTTTATTAATAGGAAACATGGGCATGAAGAGATCGAGTACGACTTGGATGCCATGGAAGAATATCTTGAAGAGACCTATGGAATTACAGTCTATCAAGAGCAAGTGATGCTGTTGTCCCAAAAATTGGCAGACTTTACAAAAGGTGAAGCCGATGTATTGCGTAAAGCAATGGGGAAAAAACAGATTGCCGTATTGGCAAAAATGAAACCCAAATTCATCAATCAAGCAAGTGCTAAAGGGCATGCAGAGGATCGTTTAGAAAAGATTTGGACAGATTGGGAAGCTTTTGCCTCATACGCATTTAATAAATCGCACTCAACATGCTATGCTTGGATTGCCTATCAAACCGCCTATTTAAAGGCCCATTATCCTGCCGAGTATATGGCCGCCGTATTGTCGAATAATATGAACGACATTAAACAAGTCGCTTTCTTTATGGAGGAATGTAAGCGAGCTGGGTTGACAGTTTTAGGTCCTGACGTAAATGAATCCTATTTAAAGTTTTCAGTAAATGACCAAGGTGCCATTCGTTTTGGAATGGGAGCTATCAAAGGAGTTGGGGTGGCTGCCGTTGAAGAAATAATAAGAGAACGTAAAGAAAATGGATTTTTTACTTCTATTTTTGACGTTGTAAAAAGAGTGGAGTTGCGATTGACAGGAAAGAAAGCTATTGAAGGTTTAATTCTGGCAGGAGGGTTTGATTCTTTTACAAGAACGCATCGAGCTCAATATTATATCACAGATGAAAAAGGCAGTACGTTTCTAGAAAAATCTTTAAAATTTGGTCATAAGTATCAAGAAAGTCAAAACTCATCTCAAGTATCTCTGTTTGGAGAAGCTTCAGAAATTACATTTCCTGAACCCGTAATTCCCGATTGTGATACCTGGGGGACAATGGAGTTGTTGGCCAAAGAAAAAGAAGTAACAGGAATGTATATTTCTGCACATCCGTTAGATGATTTTAAAAATGAACTACGTTTTTGTAATGTAAAACTAGCCGCTTTTAAAGATGACCTGAATAAGTATGTTGGAAGTAAACTTAACTTTGGAGCGATAGTTACTGGTGTAGAACATCGCGTTTCTAAAATGGGAAAGGGCTGGGCTACATTTACCGTAGAAGACTATGGAGATAGCCATGAATTTCGAATCTTTGGGAATGAGTACCTGCAATTTAGGCCTTTTCTAACGGAGAACACCTTTTTGTACATAAGTAGTGTGGTACAAGCAGGATGGGCTAATAAAGATACTGGCGTGGTTGGTGAGCCAAGGTTGAAGTTTACAAACTTTATGCTATTGCACGATGTTATGGATGACAAATGTGAAAAAATAACAGTACAACTCAACTCCAATGAAATTACAGAAAAAGCGATAAAACAATTGTACAGTATTTTGAAAGAATACGAAATTGCGGGGAAACAGAAATTAGCATTTATGATACGAGACGGTAAAGAGAAGATTGAACTCACCTTACCGAGTAGAGGAATGAAAATTAATGCCAATTCTGAGTTTTTTAACCGCATGGAAAAAGAAAATATTCGATTTAAAATAAATTAGATTGTTTAAAGTTTACCATCATACTGTGCGGATAAACTTTAGCTCTTAATACTGAAAACCACAAATGGCTGGAATATATATACACATCCCTTTTTGCAAACAAGCCTGTCATTATTGTGACTTTCATTTTTCTACTTCGCTAAAACATAAAAATGATATGCTGAATGCTATTCATACCGAATTAGCAATGAGAGCGCATGAATTGAAAGGGAAACAGGTTGATACAGTGTATTTTGGAGGTGGTACACCAAGTCTTCTGACAGTAGAAGAACTCGCATCTTTTTGGGAGGTAATTAGCAATAATTTTGAATTGTCCAATGGTCCTGAAGTAACGTTAGAAGCAAATCCAGACGACTTGTCAGAAACCAAAATACAAGCAATTGCGTCTACAGCTGTGAATAGGTTGAGTATTGGCATACAGTCTTTTTTTGAGGAAGATTTACTAATGATGAATCGGGCACATAGTGCTGAAGAATCGGAACAATGTTTAAAAGTTGCAACGAAACATTTTGAGAATATAACAATCGATTTATTATACGGTATACCGGGAATGACCAATGCACGATGGAAAGAAAATTTGCGAAAAGCTTTTAGTTTTAATATCCCGCACATATCGAGCTATGCCTTAACAGTAGAAGATAAAACTGCCTTGGCAAAATTTATTGAAAACAAGCAGTTTCCATCGTTAGATGATGATTTAGCGTTAGCCCATTTTAATATTTTGGTAGCCGAAACGAAGAAACAAGACTATGTCCATTATGAGATTTCAAATTTCGGAAAGCCCTCGTTTTTCTCAAAACACAATACTTCGTATTGGAAGGGAGAACACTATATTGGGGTAGGACCTTCTGCGCATTCTTTTTCAGGAAGTCATAGGGCATGGAATATAGCCAACAATACAAAATATATAAAAAAAATTCAGTCAGGAGCGTTGGCCTTGGAGGTGGAAGAATTATCTAATGTAGATCGCTATAATGAATATGTAATGACTGGTTTACGAACTATTTATGGTGTGTCTATTGAGCAGGTTAAAACTCTTTTTGGAGAAGAGTTTAGAATTCATATAGAATCTGAAATGCAGCAATTTTTAAAAAGTGAAACCTTAATGATTTCAGATGGTGTTTTAAAGACAACACAGAAAGGTAAGTTTTTAGTCGATGGCATTGCAGCTGAGTTGTTTTATATACATTCATAAATGAAGTACGAAACTCGTTTATTGTTAGTTTTAAAGATGTGTTGTGTATACAACTGTCACAAAATCAATTAATTACTTGTTTTTGTGTTTTGAATTTTCTACTTTTATAAAAAAAATAATTACTATGAATGTTGAAGTGAGTTTACAGTTATATGAGATGACACAAGAATTTATTAAAGATAAAACGAAAGCGAAGGACTTTGTTCATAAAATTGAACAAACGATAGATTCAAAATTTGAATTTAATACAACGCGCTTTCTTGTTAAGGATGATAAGGTGCAAATTTTGAAAACCATTTATGTGGTAGGAGTTGTTCAGTTCATTGCCATTGTAGCTTCCGTAATTGGTATTGTAAGTTTTATCTTAAAATAATCGTTATTGATTTTCTTTTTTTAGTTAAAGGCCATTTTTTTTGTTAATATGAACATCGAAGAATTACGAGCGTATTGTTTGTCGAAACCGTTTGAAGACGAGAGTTTTCCTTTTGATGAAAACACCTTAGTTTTTAAAGTAGCAGATAAAATATTTGCGTTAACCGGTTTAGAGCATTTTCCGCCTGCGGTAAACTTAAAATGCAATCCCGAAAGGGCTATCGAATTAAGAGAGCGCAACGAGGCAATTCTTCCAGGATTTCATATGAATAAAAGGCATTGGAATACGATTCAATATGGGGGTTTAGCTGAAAATTTAGTAAAAGAGCTCATTGATCACTCCTATTCCTTAGTATTGCAAAGTTTGACGAAAAAAAAGCAAAGAGAACTAGGAATGATTTCTTAAATAGTTGAATTGCTCAATTCCGTGAAGTATTTATAAAACCATGGTATAGTTTCAATGCCTTTTAAGAAATTAAAGACGCCAAAATGTTCATTAGGAGAATGAATAGCGTCGCTGTCCAGCCCAAACCCCATTAAAATAGATTTACTCTTTAATTCACGTTCAAACAAAGAAACAATTGGAATACTTCCACCAGATCGTTGTGGTATTGCGGGTACGCCAAAAGTTGTTTGATAGGCTCGTTTTGCAGCCTGATAGCCAATGTTGTTGGTAGGAGTGACGTAAGGATGCCCACCATGATGAGCAGTTACTTCAATCTTTACAGAACTTGGAGCCAATGCTTTCATGTGTTCTGTGAATAGCGTTGCTATGCGTGTATGGTCTTGCCCTGGTACCAAACGCATGGATATTTTGGCGTGTGCTTTGGAAGGAATTACAGTTTTTGCTCCTTGTCCAAGATAGCCTCCCCAAATTCCGTTTACATCTAAAGAAGGTCGAATAGAATTTCGTTCATTCGTTGAATAGCCTTTTTCACCATGCACATCATTCAAGTCTAAGGCATCTTTATACGCCTGTAATGAAAACGGAGCTTTTGCCAATTCATCTCTTTCCTCTTGGGGTAATACATCTATATGGTCATAAAATCCAGGAATAGTAATTCGATTGTTTTCGTCCGTAAGTTGGGCGATCATTTGACTAAGAATATTTATTGGATTTGCGACAGCACCCCCATACAACCCTGAATGTAAATCTCGATTCGGACCTGTCAAACTAACTTCCATATATGCCAAGCCTCTCAGTCCGGTTGTGATTGAGGGTTGTGAATTTGAAATCATGCCAGTGTCGGAAATCAAAATGCAATCATTGCTCAATTTTTCATGATTGTTTTTAACATACCATTCTAAGCTTGGTGAACCAATCTCTTCCTCTCCCTCAATCATGAACTTCACATTACAAGGTAATTCGTCGTTTTTTACCATGTACTCAAGCGCTTTTATATGCATAAAAACTTGTCCCTTATCATCACAAGCTCCTCTAGCAAAAATTGCGCCTCCTGGATGTGTAGCTGTTTTTTTTATGATGGGGTCAAAAGGGGGAGAATCCCAAAGATCAATAGGGTCTGCCGGTTGTACATCATAGTGTCCATATACAAGTACAGTGGGTAATTCAGGGTTTTTGAGGATTTCCCCATAGACGACTGGATATCCAGGTGTATCACAAATTTCAACATGTTGACAGCCAGCGGATGCTAATGCTTGTTTTATTAGTGCTGCGCTGTCCAAAACATCTTGATTAAATGCAGAATCAGCACTTATGGATGGTGATTTTAGAAGTGTGAAAAGTTCCGATAAAAATCTATCTTTATGATTGTCAATGTATTGGTTTAGGTCTGTCATGGGAATAAAAAAATTGTCTTTCAAATGTAATAAAAAACGAGTGAACTGCTTTGAAGTTTATGAGTATTGTGTATATTTGCATCCGAAAAGTATGCAGGCGTGGTGGAATTGGTAGACACGCTAGACTTAGGATCTAGTGCCGCAAGGTGTGAGAGTTCGAGTCTCTCCGCCTGTACTTAGTAAAACCTCTGTTTTATAGCAGAGGTTTTTTTATGGAATAAATTTACATTTGAAGGGGGAGAGACGAGAAGTTTATCCTGAGCTCAACTAACAAAGGAAGTTGAAGTCGAAGGGAGTCTCTCCGCCTGTACTTAGTAAAACCTCTGTTTTATAGCAGAGGTTTTTTTATGGTATAAATTTACATTTGAAGGGGGAGAGGCGAGAAGTTTATCCTGAGCTCAACTAACAAAGGAAGTTGAAGTCGAAGGGAGTCTCTCCGCCTGTACTTAGTAAAACCTCTGTTTAATAGCGAAGGTTTTTTATGTTGAAAACCTAGTATATGGTAGAGAGACGAGAAGCCGGGTCTGCTGGTAGGTTTATTTTGAGACTAGTTGTAGTATAAAACTAGAGATAAAGGTAGTTTCTCCATCTGTATAGCATAAATTTTCTGTTCCTAAAAAGAGGTGGATATGCAGACCTAATTGCACTTTTTATTAACCATAAACTAGGGATTCTGTTTTTAATATTGTTATTTTCTATAAGTTTGTAAAAAAAATTAAACAGATGTCAAAATTAGTTGTCTTAAAAGGTCAAATTCAAAATTATGCTTGGGGAGGATTCGACTTTATCTCTGAGTTGCTAGGAGTAGAAAAAGGAGAAAAACCTTGTGCTGAATACTGGTTAGGGGCGCATGTAAATGCTCCGGCTACAGTTACAACTCAGGAGGGTGAGCAACTTTTGGATGTGTATATAGGTTCAAACCCAAATGAAAAATTAGGAACTAAGATCTCTCAGCAGTTTGGACGTTTACCATTTTTATTTAAAGTATTGGATGTATATGAAATGCTCTCTATTCAAGTGCATCCAACCAAAACTGAAGCAGAAAAAGGATTTTTACGCGAAAACCAAGAAGGGATTCCGCTGACGGCTCCACATAGAAACTATAAGGATGACAATCATAAGCCTGAAATTATGGTTGCTTTGAGTGAGTTTTGGCTGTTGCATGGTTTTTTACCTAAATCAGAACTGCAAAAAGTATTACAAACGGTTCCTGAATTTTCTTCATTAATACTCGTTTTTGAAGAACAAGGATATAGAGGCCTATATAAAACTGTTATGGAGCAGTCTGTAGAAGAAACGAATACAATGTTAAGTCCATTGGTTTCTCGTATATTACCGCTTTATAAACAAGGAAAGTTGGAAAAGTCGAGTCCAGACTATTGGGCTGCGAAAGCAGTAGATTCATCTGGCGATAAAGCCGTTTTGGATAAAGGAATTTTTTCCATTTACTTTTTTAATGTTGTAAAAGCGAATAAAGGAGAAGCAGTATTTCAGGATGCTGGAATTCCACACGCCTATTTGGAAGGACAAAATATGGAACTGATGGCGAATTCTGACAATGTACTTCGTGGCGGTTTAACACCAAAACATGTAGATGTTCCTGAATTGTTAAAACATGTTGCTTTTGAGGAAACTCATCCAGAAATTCTCTCCGGAGAATTGCAAAATGATGGTATAGAAAGAATATACAAAACACCTGCGCCAGACTTTCAATTGAGTCAGTTGAAGTTCTCTAATTCTTCGGTATATAACGCGACTACTACAACGGCAGAGGTATTAATTTCTATTGAAGGAACTATTGAAATTACAGAAGGAGAAGATGCTTTGAGTCTTCAAAAAGGAAGTTGCGCTTTTCTAGAAGCTGGAAGTAGTTATTCTATTTTGTCTAAGAGTAATGCCATAGTTTACAAGGCTACAGCTCCATAAAATAGCGTTTGGTTTTTAACTTATTGTATAGCGGTTTGGTCTTGCCAAATCGCTATGTTTTTTGGATTGGAAAAATTCAATTTGAATCACCATCCAAGGTCTGTGTTTTTTAGTACAATCTTTTAGTGGCAATTAGATTATGAGAATGAAACCTTCGAGTTAAGTTGGAGGTAAAATCCGTATTGTGAATCTTGTGTTATTTAGAATAAAGAATGTAGACAATAAATTCGATAGCATAAAAAAATCCCCCATTATATATGGGGGATTTCTTGTAGCGTGAAGCAGAACCGTGCCCGCCTCTACTCAGTTTAAAAAACTAGCTTAGTTGTTCTTTGGCGGGTTGAACTGCTGTCCGTCAGCTGACGGATACGAATCCGACGCTAGGAGTTTTAGTGAGTTGACGAATAATCGACTCTTACCTGATTTTAAGTATTTTTCATTTAATATTGCTTCTTTTTTGGATTGTAAAAATTCAATTTGAATCACCATCCAAGGTCTGTGTTTTTTAGTACAACGTTTTAGTGGCAATTTGATTGTGAGAATGAAACCTTCGAGTTAAGTTGTAG
>Ga0206125_10000521_pt1 | contig 50183 bp, 33 predicted proteins | sample Helgoland_Spring_4_FD_148598 | JGI IMG/M metagenome (GOLD analysis project Ga0206125, IMG submission 148598) | Pelagic subsurface seawater microbial communities from Kabeltonne, Helgoland, North Sea - Helgoland_Spring_Bloom_20160331_1 | ecosystem: Environmental > Aquatic > Marine > Epipelagic ... | reverse complement strand
CCAGCAAAGAATGCTGAACCTTCAGTCTTGGTAGTTTCAACTACCGTATCACTCGTGTTTTCTCCGGATGCATCTGGATTCGCTACTACAGCAGATTCAGCACCTTCAAAACCGATCACGTTGTAATTTGCAGTAGCGCTCTCAAAAGTAACTGGTAATTCTACTAAATCAGGTACAATTGGTGCGATCTCAATATCATCGTAGTAATAGATTGAGCCATCACCCGGTAAACCAGGAACAAATTCAAAAAACACCACTACTTTGTTAAAGTTTAACCCAGCAGTCTGTCCTGTGAAATCCCATGTAAGGGTCTCCCACTGACTCGCAACGGTGGTATTAACATCTAATTCTACAAAACCTCCAAGTCCATCTTCTAGTTTTAATCGAACTGGAATATCCGCCTTTGGTGACCAAGTCTTTATCGATATAGATTCCGATTCTGAAAAATCAATGACCTCATCTAACGTCATTTCTGCTCCACCCCAAAATTCAGCACCTACGGTTTTTGTGCTTCTAACTACCGTATTACTCGTATTTTCTCCTGATGGATCTGGATTTGCTTCTACCGCTGGTTCTACTCCTCCAAAACCACCTACATTGTAATTTGCGGTTGCGCTCTCAAAAGTAACTGGTAATACTACTAAATCATTTAAATTTTGTTCTAAATTATCCCAATATGCTACTCTATTAAAATTTATTGGATCATTAAAATACATAAACAATGTAACTCTATCATAAGTTGCATCCGCTTCAGTACCAAAATCAAACATTATATTTTCCCACTGATTCTCATCGATAACAACTATTTCTCTTTCAACGGAAGTTCCATTTGTTGAGTTTTCTAACTTTAATAAAATAGATGCATTTGGTAAGATAGTTCTTACATCTAAATTAAATGTTTTTCCTTGAGCTAAGTCAATTGTTTGAACCGAAAAACTAACACCAGCAAATGCTTCATTAGCAGGAACAATATTCTGAGCTACCTCAGCCGAGGTATTGTCTCCTTCTTGATAAGGATTCGCTATAATCTGAGTGTCGGAGCCATTAAAATCTTGAAAATATGGGTTAACATCTTCCTCAAGTGTTATTGGCATAGAAGGTATTGGAAAAACTACCACTTCAATATCATCATAATAATAAATAGAACCATCTCCTCCTAAACCAGGCACAAATTCAAAAAACACCACTACTTTGTTGAAGTTCATCCCTGCAGTTTGTCCTGAAAAATCCCACATGAGTGTTTCCCATTCATTGCTTACTGTTGTGTTGACATCTAACTCAACAAAACCTCCAAGTCCATCTTCTAACTTTAAACGAACCGGAATATCAGCCTTTGGTGACCAAGTTTTTATTGAAATAACCTCGGATGCTGAAAAGTCAATCGGTACATCTAAGGACATTTCTGCTCCACCCCAAAATTGAGCACCAACGGTTTTAGTACTTCTAACAACTGTATTACTGGTATTGATTCCTGATGGATCTGGATTTGCTTCTACTGCCGGTTCTACACCTCCAAAACCAACTACATTATAATTTGCTGTAGCGCTCTCAAAAGTAACCGGAAATTCTACAAGATCAGGAGCTACTGGTTCACCAACAACAACACTTCCTAAGGCAGTTTCATTTGCAGGATTGGCATTGAGACCTACTACTCTAAATCCATATTGAACCACCGCATCTGTAGCTTCAACGTTTGTGTAAGAAACAGAAAAATTACTTGTAGTTGTTAATTCAACCTCTTCTTTTTTCTCAAAAGAAAAATCTGAATTAAATACCTTGATAAAAGCGTATACCTGATAATCAGGGCTGATCGTGTAAGAAGATACAGATCCCTCAAAGTTGACTTGAGTTCCCACTAAAGTGTTATCCTCAACATAGGTATTTCCTTCAAATATTTTATTACCAAGACCTGTAGTTTGATCTACCCAAAAAGGATCTGTACCGTCACCCCAAGTATTAAAGTTGGGTTGCAAGGTCAAACTGTTAGCTCCCGCATCTACTACTGTTTTTAGGTCAGGTACTCCCCAAGGTCCACCAAAAGCAAAGTTACCATCTGTAAAAAATACATTAGCATAACCATTTTGAGTCGCACTAGCATTGACCGTTACTGTTGTAGAAGGTATTTCACCAACTATAACACTTCCCAATGCAGCTTCATTAGCAGGATTGGCATTTAGACCTACTACTCTAAATCCATATTGAACCACCGCATCTGTAGCTTCAACGTTTGTGTAAGAAACTGAAAAGGTTCCTGTAGCTGTTAATTGAACTTCTACTTTTTTCTCAAAAGAAAAATCTGAATTAAATACCTTTATAAAAGCATATACCTGGTAATCAGGGCTGATCGTGTAAGAAGATACAGATCCTTCAAAGTCGAGTTGGCTCCCCAATAAAGAATTATCCTCAACATAGGTGTTTCCTTCAAATATTTTATTACCAAGACCTGTAGTTTGATCTACCCAAAAAGAATCTGTACCGTCACCCCAAGTATTAAAGTTGGGTTGCAAGGTCAAACTGTTAGCTCCTGGATCTACGACTGTTTTTAGATCAGGTACTCCCCAAGGTCCACCAAAAGCAAAGTTGCCATCTGTAAAAAATACATTAGCATAACCATTTTGAGTCGCACTAGCATTGACCGTTACAGTATTTTGAGCAATACCTAAAGAAGCAAAACCAAAGGTTAGTAAAATTAAAAAATAAAATTGTTTCATGATATTAATATTAAGTTATTAAATTAGTTTTTTAACACTTTTAAAGTGTTGGTTTCTCCTTTTGAAGAAACTATCTTCATTAGGTAAATTCCAGAATTAAAATGGCTCATATCTAACGAATAAGTATTCATGTAAGGAGAAACAGTTGTGATATTTTCTCCTAGAATGTTGTATATATTTATTTGAGAAATTTCATCTAATGATGAAACATTCCAAGTATCGTTCACTGGATTTGGATATGAACTAACCGAAAATGATTCACTACTATTTAATGATAAGGATTGTGCTACTTCGATATCATCATAATAATACGTCGATCCGTCTCCTGGTAAATCTGGTATAAATTCAAAGAAAATAACTACCGTAGTAAAATCGATTCCTGAAGTTTGACCAGAAAAATCCCAAGTCAATGTTTCCCATTGGTTTTCTTGTGTCGTGTTGGTATCTAGTTCTATAAAAACGCCACCAGCTGCTTCTAATTTTAAACGCACTGGTATATCTGCCTTGGGCGACCATGTTTTTATAGATATGGACTCTGATTCAGAAAAATTAATGGGTGTATCAAGACCCATTGCTGTTCCTGCATAAAATTGAGCTCCAACTGTTTTAGTGGTTTCAACTACTGTTTCACTCGTATTCTCTCCAGATACATCAGGGTTTGAAACTACCGAAGATTCAGCCCCTTCAAAACCTATAATTCCATAATCGGTATCTAATTCAAAATCCACTGGTAATTCAATAATTTCTCCTGGTTCAAATGGACCAAACGAAATATTGTCAAAATAAATGACATCGTCTGTATCACGAGTAATAAAATCTGGAAAAATTACAATCTGATCTAAGCCTGTTGTTTCAGGTAAACCGATATAATCTGAAAAATCAATGGTAATTAATTCCCATTGATTTACTTGGGTATTAGCAACTTTAAGTTCCATTTGTGCTCCTCCTGAAGGGGTTACATATTTAATACCAATATCACTTATTTTAGTTTTATATACCATGATGTTTACCAAAGCATTTGAAGCAGTTAAATTAAATGTACCTATGTCGGAACCATGCAAAGACTCTACACCTGCAAAGGGTTGTCCTAGTTGTAATGCAGTAAATTTAGCTACTGTTTCAGAAGTGTTAATTCCTGATGGATCAGGATTTGTAACAATTTCTAGAGGGGGATTGGTATCATTTTCGAATACAGTCCAAGTCCAATCAGCTCCATACCCATCGGTCTCAAAGTCTATAGGAGCGTTTTGAGATAGGGCTATATTTACGAAAACTAAAGAAGCTAAAAGGAAATATGTTTTATTCATCTTTATTTGGATTTTATTTTTTTAGTTATTATTAGATTTCAAATGATTTTTTGTTTTGGGTTTGAGAATTACCTCCCACAAATACTTCAAATTCTCCCCTCTCAAAAATCCATTTTCCTTGGTTATCATAAAAACCTAATTCTTTTTCAGTGAGTTCAAACTTTGCAACTTTTGTTTCACCAGCTTTTAAATTTAGTAGTTCAAACCCCCTGAGTTCTTTAACAGGTCTTGTTATACTTGCATATTTATCTCTGATGTATAATTGAACAACTTCTTTTCCTTCTACATCCCCAATATTTTTTACCGCTATAGAAATTTCTATTTTTGAATTCTTCTCGAAGTTATTTGTTACACTTAGATTGCTGTATTTAAATGTTGAATAGCTTAAACCGTAACCAAAAGGGTATAAAGGAGTATTTTCTTCATCATTATAGTGCGACCAGAATACACTATCGGGTCCGGGAAGGTTTGGTCTACCTGTATTTTTGTAATTATAATACAAAGGCACTTGTCCTACATTTCTTGGAAAAGTCATAGGAAGTTTTCCACTTGGATTGTAATCTCCGTAAAGAACCTGTGCAATAGCATGCCCACTTTGAGTACCTAATTGCCATGCTTCAACTATAGCAGGTATGTTTTCGTCTGCCCAGTTGATTGTTAAAGGCCTACCGTTGTTGAGTACTAAAACGATATTTGGATTAACACTGAATATTTCTTCTAGCAATTCTTGCTGTACACCAGGTAAGTCTAATGAAGTTCTACTTCTACCTTCTCCACTCTGGAAACCATGTTCCCCAAGAACCATTACAACTACATCAGCATTTTTAGCTATTTCTTTAGCTTTCTTGAATTCACTTTTATCAGTGGTGTTAATATTTAATTCTGTTACAAATTCAGTTTTACCGTATGTCAAATCAGCACCTTTAGAGTAGGCAATTGTATTTCCAGAATATTGACTCAAACCTTCAAACACAGAAATAGCGGTATCATCATCGGCTGCAATTCTCCAACTTCCTAAAGGGCTTGTTTTATCAGTAGCTAAAGCTCCTATTAAAGCAATTTTTTGCCCCTCTTTTTTTAGAGGTAACAAGTTGTTTTTATTTTTTAATAAAACAATTGATTTTTTTGCAATATCAAGAGCTGCATCGTTGATTTCTTTACTTCCTGTGATTTCTTTTTCTCTTTCAAGGTCACAATATTTGTAGGGATCATCGAAAAGGCCTAATTCATACTTGACTTTTAAAATTCGTCTAGTGGCATCGTCAATAAAATTAAGATCAACTTTTTTATCATCTACTAGATCCCCAAGATGTTTCACATACAAGTATGACTCCATATCCATATCAGAACCAGCATTCAAGGCTAATTCAGCAGCATGTTGGCCATCTTTGGCATGACCATGTGCAATCATTTCTGTTATGGAACCCCAATCTGAAACTATAAACCCGTCGTAAGCCCATTTCTCTTTTAAGATATCTCTTTGTAAATATTTGTTTCCAGTAGCTGGAACTCCATTCAGTTCGTTAAAAGAATTCATAAAAGTCTTCACTCCAGCATTTTTTGCAGCTATAAAAGGGGGAAATACCATATTGTAGAGTGTAGACGTACCTATATCTACCGTATTATAATCTCTTCCACCTTCAGCAAATCCATAGGCTGCAAAATGTTTTGCACAAGCAGCTATGGTGGAGTTAAGTGATAAGTTATTCCCTTGAAAACCATTGACCCTAGCTTCTGCAATTTTACTTCCAAGATATGGATCTTCACCTGCACCCTCCATAACTCTACCCCATCGAGCATCTCTAGAAATATCTACCATTGGAGCGAACGTCCAGTTAATTCCAGCAGCAGATGATTCTAGTGCTGCCATTTCTGCAGATCTTTTGATAGCTGCTAAATCCCAACTTGCTGCTTCTGCGATTGGAATAGGACTTATGGTTTTATATCCGTGTATAACATCAAATCCTATAATGAGAGGAATTCCTAATCTGGATTCCTCTACTGCCACTTTTTGCACTGCAGTGACATCTTTAACCCCCCTCACATTTAGCATGGAACCGACCAAACCGTTTTTTAAATCTTCATATTTTTTTTCAGCATGTCCTCCTTTTGGAGCTGGCCCTGTAAAGTCCCAAAAACCATTGTATTGATTCATTTGTCCTATTTTCTCCTCTAAAGTCATTTTAGAGAGAAGGGTTTCTACTTTTTGATCTAAGCTTCTTAAATCGTCAGTGCTATTTCCATTGGAAAAAAGTTCTGTACAGGAGAAAATAAAACCCGTCAAAAAGATATAAAGAAATACTAATTTTATAGTAAATAGTTTTTTCATTATTGATAAACTCTTATATAATCGATTTCCATACTAGACTGCTCAAACAATGGGTCTATAGAACCTCCAAAGTCTCCACCCATAGCAACATTTAGTATGAAGAAAAATTCTTGGTTAAAAGGAACATTAGAATTATTAGAAAAAGTATGGTATTGTTCTCCATCTACAAAAAAATTGATTGAGGTTTCCGTCCATTCAATTTCGTAATTGTGAAATTCGGTAGAAACGTTTGGAACGGAAATAGAATCACCATTAGCATTTCCTCCTGAATTCCCAGGGTAATGTAAAGTACCGTAAATACGATCTTGATTATTACCCTTATGTTCCATAATATCTATCTCTCCACAAAAAGGCCAACTTACTTCATCAATATTTGCACCTAACATCCAAATAGCAGGCCAAGTACCGCCTCCCTCTGGGAGTTTAGCTCTAACTTCAACTCTACCATATTGAAAATCAAATTTATCTTTGGATAACAATCGAGCGGAAGTATATTCACTTCCATTGTAAGATTCTGCAATTGCAGTAATTTTTAGGATTCCATTTTCGATAATAACGTTTTCTGGTCTATTCGTATAATATTGAGATTCTCCATTACCCCAGCCACCAGCACCGGTGTTATAACCCCATGTTCCGCTACAAGGTGCTCCATCGGTATCAAATTCTTCCGACCAAACTAACACATCGTTATTTCCAGAACCTACATCACCTGTTTCACCATTTTCGTCACAGTCATCGCCTTCACCTCCACCGCCTTCACCGAAAGGGTTTTCTGTAGTAAATTTCTGGTACCAAGCAAGTGTTGATCCTGAGGGTTCGGTTTGTATGATACGAAGGTGCATTTCTGTATCTGAAATTGATAAAATTTCATAATCATTATTACCCAGAAAATAACTCATAAAATTATTTTCTAACACAAATGATGTTTGAGTCGATAAATCCTCAGTAATACCTGATGATGAAGGAGAAAATAGCACATTATTGATTCCTAAATCATTGTATTCATAACACGTATCTTCACCAGGGTTAGGTAAACCAAGCTCGTCAAGGACTTCTAGCCTATGGAAATAAGTATTACCTAAATTAAGTAACTCATAAGTTATATTTTCATTTTCATCTTGAGAAAAAATAAGCTCATCTTCATATAAACAACCCACTGACTCTTTTTCAAAAGGACCAGCACCATAATAACTTGGGTCAACTGTCTCAACAGGACCTACTCCTAGATGAGCATTAACTGGAGCATTCCAGTACCAAGTTTTTGAAGATGAGGCTCCCCCAGTAAGAAAATTCTTAATTTCAATTGGATTAAAATCACTAAATACTTCAATGGTAATTGAAGAAGATGAACTAATACCTCCTCTACCGGAAGCAATCACGGTTACTGTATAGGTATTTAAACCATTTTGGGTAAATCGATGCGTATCAAGACCTGTTGGTGATACCACATTACCCGTATTGTCTCCAAAATTATACTGAAATGTTATCGCATCATCGGCAGAAGCGATAAAATTTACAAAACCAGATCCGTCACCAAATGCATTTTCGGTGTCTTGACCTACAATTTCATAATCTAAAGTTATATTACTTGGTGCTATAATTTCACCAAAACTTTGGTCTTCTTTTTGACAAGATAATAAACCAATAAACAGTAGTATTGAAATACGATATTTTAATTTTTGTTTTAAATTTTTCATAGTTTTTTAATTTGTCAGTTGAAATTCGTCATAGTAGTATATGGAATCATCACCTGGATTTCCAAAATCAAAAAAGATAACTATCCGGGTATAATCAGCTGCAGGAGCATCGCTAAAATCGTAAACTAATTGCTCCCACTCATTTGACACGCTACTAAGCAAATCTACTTCATGCACTATTGACGCATCTGCATTTTCAAGTTTTAACTTAATTACAGCACCTGTTATTGGTGCGTAGGTCATTACACTTATATTGTTGTAACTATCGAGATCTAGAGGAGAACCAACTTCGAAAAATGAGCCTGCCCATGTTTGAGATCCACTTGTTTTTAATTGGCTAACAACGGTTGCAGTTGTATTTAAACCAGTAGCATCTGGATTTGAAATTACTGTTGGAGCTTCAATTCCTCCAAATTCAGTAAATGAAGGTGCAACACCTTCAAAGTCTTCAATCATAAGCGGAGGTGAAGTGGATACTAAAGCTCCTTCACCAACTTCCATTTCGTCAAAGAAATAAAGAGAACCATCACCAACATTACCAAAATCGTAAAAAACAACAATCCTTGAGTATTGAGCATCGGGTGCATCGATAAAATCATAAGTTAATTGTTCCCAAGTATTAGCTACTGTAGTCACCATATCAACTTCATGAGTGATAGAAGCGTCTGCATTTTCTAATTTTAACTTAACCACTTTACCTTCAAAAGGCGAATAACTTTTAAATCGAATTCTCTTAACACCTGCAAAATCAATCACTTGATTTGTAAGTTCAAAAAAGGTGCCACCCCATACCTCAGAGCCAACCGCATTATCTAATTGGGCTGTATTATTTGTATTATTAACTCCTCCTAAATCTGGGTTAGAAACAACCTGTGTTGCCCCAATATTACCAAACTCTGTAAATACAGGTGTAGCGCCTTCAAAATCTTCAAATGATTCAAATATTTCTGAATCAGATGGTACCAATTTAATGTCATCAAAATAATAGGTAGTATCATTTCCAGAGTTCCCGAAATCAAAAAATATAACTACTTGGTGGTACTCTTGAGTTAAATCAGCACCACTAAAATCAAAATTAAGCTCTTCCCAAGTATTTGCTGAACTAACAACTAAATCGGTCTCATAGGAAATATCTGGGTTTGTTGCGTTTTCTACTTTAAGTTTTACGATGATACCACTTTCCGGTGACCACACATTAACACCTATATTAATTAAAGACGAAAAATCGATGGGGTCATCTAATTCTAGATAAGAACCTCCCCACACTTCAGCATTTGCTGGTTTAGTAGATTGTCCCACTCTTAAACTTTGATTGTTGTCCGAAATATCTGGATTATCCACAACCGTAGAAATAACATTTCCGAAATCTATAAATGAATAGTCAAGACTAGCGTCTTCAAAATCTATAGGAAGTTGAAGTGGATTTAATATGGAAACTGTTTCTGTTACTTCTATTGCTCCATCAACACCACTAATTGCTATAACTTTTACATCGTAAAGACCTATTTCATCATAGATATGAGAGATCGTTTCATCGATCATCAAGGGTGTTGCTTCTTCGTTTTCGATGTCTCCAAAATAAACTTCAAACATGGTTGCATAATCAGCAGTAGCCGATACGTTGATTTGGAAATTATTAGTAGGATCATTTTCTATGGTCACCACTAAATTTTCGGGTGGTAAAAAGGAAACAACAAGAGGTTGTAAGACTTCTGTTGAATTTCCGTTTAAAGAAAGACCAACAATTTTTACTTGATAGCTACCTTCAGTGTAAACTCTCTCAACACTTTCTCCAATACCAACAGTTGCAAAATCTTCATTATCTGCTTCAAAATACACCTCAAATTGAGAAACTCCTTCACCATTAGGTGATATTTTCACCAACCCTGAATTATCTTGAGTAATAAAAAAGTCAGCACTGATGTTAGTTGGTGAATCAACAGATTCTAAAATATCAAAGATATCACTCTCTTTCTCACAAGCTGAAAGAAAAAGCGTAACAATTAAAATACTTATAATTTTTATAGTTTTCATTTTTATTTTTTTTAATATCCTGGGTTTTGAGACCATCGATTTCCAGTTAAATCTATTTCAATTGAAGGTATAGGAAATACCTCATGTTTACCATTGACAAAACCCTCAATGTATTCGCTTGCCGTATTAGTCCTTACTAAATCAAAAAAACGATGTCCCTCTCCAACAAGTTCTAATCGTCGTTCTTTATAAATATCATCAGTTAGCGCCGTACCAGAGCTAGAGACTTCTGATAGTCCTGCTCTTAATCTAACTTCATTTAAGTATAATCTTGCTCTACTTTCATCAATTCCACCTCGATTTAAAGCTTCGGCTGCCATCAATAAGACATCAGCATATCGTATAGCTCTATAATTATTTGGATTGGTAAGATTTTGATCACCTGTATTTAAATCACCTCTTCTTGGAAGGTATTTTAGGTTATAAAAGCCTGTATGTTCATAACCTTCAACGTAGGTAGCACCTACTTCAGCGGCCCAAGTCACCATATCTAAAATAGAAACATCTCGGCGAATATCATTATCGTCATATAAATCATAAGTCTCTTGTGTTGGAACATTAAAACTATAACCTGAATCAAAAATATCACCCACGGAGCCGGGTTCCACTGAATAATTACGAATCCCATTAAATCCTACTGCAATATTTCCTTCACTACATTGAAAACATCCAAAACCTGCACCTTGAACATCAGTGTATTGAACTTCAAAGACAGATTCAATATTATTTTCATAATCGTTTTCAAACATATTGGCATAATCATCAGTTAATAATTGATACTGTCCGCTATTGATTACATTTTCTAGAGCATTGGCTGCTTCTGAAAATTTATCTTGATACAAATAAACCTTTCCTAATAATGACTGGGCTGCCCCTTTTGTAACTCTCCCTATGTCTGCTTGAACCAAAGGTAATACACTTGTAGCATAAATTAAATCTTGCTCGATTTGAGCATACACCTCTGTTTTAGGTGTTCGATCAACTTCAAATTGCTGACCAAAAAGTATTCTCTGGTCCACAACCAACGGAACATCTCCAAACCATTTTACGAGTTCAAAATAAAAATAGGCTCTTAAAAATCGTGCTTGACCTAAAACAATATCTTTTCCCTCGAAATCTAATTTATCTTGAAATTCTAATATATAATTTGCTCTATTTACACCAGCAAACATCCAACTCCAGATATCTCTAAGCTGTGTGTTAACAGGAGTATGTATCATATCATCAACTTGCTGAAAACCCGGTGTGTCTGTTGCACTTTCTCCACCACACAAAGTGTTGTCGGAGGCTATTTCGCCCAAAAGAACATTCATAAATGAAGACTGTAACATATCGTAAGCACCAATAAGTGCATTTTGATAATCTGCTTCCGTATTGAAAAAATCTTCTGAATTTTCCTCTGTTGGATCTACATCAATAAAATCATCGCTACATGACGAAACCATCACTAATGACAATACAAAAACTAGTAAATACTTTCTATCTATTTTTTTAAATTTTTTCATAACTTATATTACATTTTAAAGTTTACACCCAATAAAAAAGTTCGGGGTGTTGGATAAAATCCGTTATCAAAACCACCTCCTAAGGGATTCCCTGTAGAGGAAGTTGGATCGTAACCTCTATATTTTGTTAAGGTAAATACATTACTTACCGAAGCATAGAATCTTAATTTTTCTACACCAATCTTTTTAGTTGAATTTTTATCTAAGGTGTAGCCAATTTGTAGGTTTTGAGCTCTTACGTAAGAAGCATCCTCGACAAAATAGTCAGAAAAAACAGCATTTGAAGTAGCACCTGTAGTAGCTCTTGGAACAGAATTAGAGGTTCCTGGACCTGTCCATCGTTCGAGTTCATAACTAGTTTTATTCGTTAAGGATAAATTTCTTTCATAATTTCTTACTATTTCGTTTCCAATAGAGGAAAACAAATACATTTGAAAATCGAAATTTTTATAATCAAAGGAAATATTTAGACCCATGGTAACATCAGGTATCGGATCTCCGATATACGTTTTATCATCTTCGTTGATAAGACCATCATTATTAATATCTACAAACCTAATATCACCTGGTTGTGCATTTGCTCCCAAAGCCAACTGAGATGGATGTGCGTCTACCTCACTTTGGTTTTGGAAAACACCGTCGGTTTTTAATCCATGAAAATAACCTATGGGCATTCCAACTTCCATTCTAGCCACGTCAGATTGACCAATACCAAATCCTCCACCAGAAATATAACCCAAACTGTTGTCCACTTTTAAAACCTCGTTTTCAAGAGTCGTAAAATTATAATTAACATTAAAAGACATGTTATCGCTGTACGACTTAGAATAACCGATTTGGAATTCAAAACCAGTATTTTTTACGTCACCCCCGTTAATTATTGGAGCTCCAGAACCAGGTGCAGTACCTCCTAGTATTCCTGAAATATCAGGTACTAGTAATAAATCTTTTGTATTTCTACTAAAATAGTCTGCTGTAAATGTTAATTCATTATTTAAAAACCTTGCATCGACACCAACATTAAATGATTCTTGTTGTTCCCACTTGATTTCAGGATTGGATAGAGTTCCTAAAGCAATACCAGTTACCAATTCTCCATTGAGCACATATTCACCTTCTCCATTTAAAATGGACACATACCTGTAATCAGGTATTCTATCATTCCCAAGAATACCATAGGAAGTCCTAAGTTTTAAAAAACTTATTGCCGATGCTTCTTCTAGAAAACTTTCATCAGACAATACCCAACCTAAAGAGGCCGTTGGAAAATAACCAAATCTATTTTCTGGGCCAAACTTTGTGGAACCATCGCGTCTAATGAGCGCAGAAAATAAATATTTTTCTTTAAAGTTGTATTGAATACGACCAAAGTAGGATAATAATCTTGAATCAAAAGTTGGATCACCCAGTGGATAGAAATTTAAAATATCCGATGCATTATCAAGACTAGCATTGTTATAGTCGTTATCAGGGATATCAAAGCCAATTGAGCCCGAAAATTCTCCTTCTGTCTTAAATACAGAAGTTCCTATGGTAGCTTTTAAATTATGAGCCTCATTAAATACTTTTTCATAATTCAATATGGCATCGAAAGTGTAGTCTTGAAACACGCTTTTAGATTCAGAATATTCACTCCTGTCTTTATTAAAGACTTTCCCTGAACCATAAAACGCTACAGGGTTAAAAACTTCACCTCTTACTTCAGCATAATTGAATTGGATGTTTGATTCAACAGAAAAGTTTTTCAAAAATTTATAGTTGCCACCAAAATTTCCACTTAATTTATCAACAGCAGTTTTATTATAAGTGTTAGCGATTTGAGCTATGGGGTTAATTACCTCATTACCTAATCCTTCCGATAAGGTATACTGATTATTTTCGTCCTTAACTGTTAAAGTAGGGGCATTGTTTAAGGCATTAAATAAAACCGAACCAATAGCATTTTCAGAAAGCGCTTTTCTATTTGTCCCTGTATAGATTAAGCCCGCTTTTAAATTAAGATTTTTGAATAATTCAGTGTTAAAGTTTAACCTTACATTATAACGAGTAAAATTTGACTTACCACCACCAATAATTCCATCTTGGGTTAAATAAGAGGACCCAATTGCAAAGCCAGATTTTTTTGTACCCCCGCGTAATGTAAAATCTTGATTAATAATGGCTGCATCTTGGAAAACTTCGTTTTGCCAATTAGTTCCGCCTCCAAGATCTGAAATATTGGGAAAAACAATTGCCTCACCATTTGCTACATGGGCTTCGTTGACTAATAAACCGTACTCGGAAGCATTTAAGGCAGGTAAGGTTCTGGTAGTTTGCTGAAAACCTCCGTATAAGTTAACATCTAACTGCAGTTCTGAATCTTTGACACCTGACTTTGTCGTGATTAGAATTACTCCATTGGCTGCTCTAACTCCATAAATTCCAGCTGTAGCATCTTTTAATACCGTAATAGATTCGATATCAGAAGGAGTAACCACACTCAAATCCTCAATTACATTTCCGTCAAGTAATATTAAGGGTCTGTTATCACCATTGGTTGAAATTCCACGTATTCTAATATTAGAAGCACTTCCTGGTGCTCCTGACTGTGTAGTTATATTTACACCTGAAACTTGTCCTTGTAAGGCTTGCTCTATTCTTGTTGGAGCAAGTTCTTCAATTGTTTGACTTGAGACTACAGATACAGCACCTGTAATTTCTTTTTTGGTTTGGGTTCCATATCCTACAATTACAACTTCGTCTAAAGATTCTTGATCTTCGTCAAGTATTACAACTAAACTATTCTTAGTTTTTATGGTAATTGTTTTTTCTTTAAATCCTAAATAGGAAAACTTTAATTGATCACCAATTTCAATTCCTTTTATGGTAAAATACCCGTCAAAGTCTGAGATAGCACCGTTGCTCGTGCTTACTTGGATAATTGTTACTCCTGGCAAGGGTAACCCAGAGACATCCGAAATATTACCTGATAATTCCATTGTTTGAGAAAAACCAAACAAAGACACTAGTGAAAAAGTAATAAGTAAATAAATTTGTTTCATTGTTATAATTTTGTGAATCACAATTAAAATGAAATTAATTCAAATTCATAAAAAAATAGTATACACAAATTATACAAAGGGACTTATCTAATATATTTATTAGTTATTATTATAAAAAATCAATGATTACAGTGCCTAAGAAAGATAATTAATTATCAACAGAAACCAAAATTACATTGATGTAACATGTAATTAACATAAATGTTGTAGCGATGTTGTAGTAAAGACCAACAAATAAAGTAAGTTAAGAACCGCTTAGATATACAAAAACAATTAAAATCAAAAAGTTTAAGTTACGAATATAGCATTTTTCGTACTTGAAAATTGGTGAATTATATCAAATCTATTATTTCAACATTTTATTTTTCGATTTTCGTAATAATCGTTAAATAATTAATCTTTTATGATTAATTTAGGTTGATAAAGTATTCATTTAAATTAATTTCTCTTTCCAGTTGTAATTTCTTTCGCAGTCGGTATCTTTTTATTTCCACACTTCTTGGAGATATATTTAATAGTGGTGCAATATCCTTTGAATTTAAATTCATTCTTAAAAACATACAAAGTCGCAAGTCATTTGATGTAAGTTCAGGATGATGCTTTTTAACTTTTTTAAAGAATTTTTTATCCGCATTGTTAAATGCCTTTTCAAACATTTTCCAATCGTCTGAGGAATTAATATTTTCATCAATAGTTTTCACAACCGAGCTAATATTTTCATTAACCGGTGTCTTTTTTAATTCATTTTTTATTTGCCCTAAGAATTCGTTTTTTTTAATTAAAGACATCGTAGATAAGGCCAGCTCTCTATTTTTATTTTCAATATCTTGTTTTAAACTTTTATTTTTAAAACTTAATTTTTGTTGTTTATTCTCAAAGCTTTTTAATTCAAGTTTTTGTTTGGCTTTTTGTAAAAGTTTTTCTCGTTGTTTCTTGTAATATTTCTTATAACTAGTGTGCATTATAAAAGAAAACAAGATGAGACAAAATAAATAGTATACAATTGCATAATTTGATAAATACCAGGGACGCTTTATTTTAAAATTATAAAAAACCTCACTTTTGAGAACATTGTTGCCAACTTTAGCTCTTATCTTAAAAATATAATCTCCAAAAGGTAAATTTTTAAACTGAACACTACTATTCGTTGTCCAATCAGTCCAGCTATCGTATAAGCCTTCTAATTGATATTGATAGTTGGTTTCTATAAATTTATCGTAATTATTGACATTATAAGAAAACAGAATATTATTCTCATCATAACTAAATAATCCCTTTTTATTTTTGTCAATTAGTTTTTGGTTTTTATTTAATTCATTAACTGCAATACTATTAATAAATAATTCATTTGAAGCGCTAGCGAATTTATCTAAATCAATAATAATGTAGCCCGATGAGGTTCCTAAAATGTATTTATTATCACGAAACCAAACAATACTTTCGTAACTTCTAACACCATTTCTTGAAAGAGCGTTAATATCTATACTTTTAAAATCAGGAATATCGCTTAGATTTCCTGGAGTGATATAATTTAACGATGATTTTGAAAAATTCCATAAAGATTTATGAACAGGATCATATACTAGTTTTCCCGAAATAAAGTCATCATTTTTAAAAAACTCACTTAACAACGTATCTTTCACAAATCTTTTCTCTTTTGAATGATATTTAAAAATTCCTTTTTTGTAAGAATAGATAATTTCATTATTATATTTTAACAGACTAGAATTGTGTCCTTTGATTATAGAATCTCTTGTTATTTTTAAAGCATTTGTATAAGTAGTATCGATTTTAATCTTATAAATTCCTTTGTATTCATGATTGACGACAATTTCATTGTTAGAAGTGAATTCAAAAAATCTTGAAGAGTTATCAAAGCCTTTAATTTTGTTTTTAAATTCCCACAGCCCATTTTTTTTCTCTAGTACATTAAGACCATTATAGTTTCCTTGCAACAGCATATTTTTTCTGCCATTAATTTTCTTAATATTCCAAGTTCCCTGTATATCGGAAATTAGTTGGGCTTTATTTGTATTTATCAAAAAAGTACCCTTGTTATGACCGCAAAATAGTTCATCATTTATTTTAGTTAAAATCCAAACTTGCCCTTCTGTGCCCTCTATCAGTTTAAATTTAGATGCAGAATTAACTTTCCTATAATACAAACCTTGATTTGTTCCAAGGTATAAATAATTATTCTTTATATGAATGGTATAAATAGAACCTAATTCTCCACTATTGTCTCTGTAAATTTTAAATGCTGAATTTAATTCAAGGTAGCTAATTCCATTATCTAATCCCAACCAGATATTTTTATCTACATCTTCAAATAAGGATAGAATAGTATTATTCCCTAAACCGTTTTGTTGATTAATTTGATAAATCACCTCCCCTTGATTACTTATATAAATAATTCCGTCAGAAATAGTTCCTAAGGCAAAACTACCATCGGATAACTGAATACTGTTGTATATATTGACATTGGATAAAATATCCTTTTGAACAAAATTCCAAGGGGTAAATTTAGATCCTTCTAGTTTAAAAAAACCTTTGTTATCAGTCAAAAAAAGCAAACCATCGTTATCAAAAAATATATTATTTACAATGGAATTGGTGATTGTTTTGTCATCAGTTATTAACCTACTCTTTCCATTTTCTATTTTAAAAATACCCTTTCCCCATTCTTGATAATATATAGTTTCATTTACAGTGTACATTTTTGTAATAGTAGTTTCTGACTCTATTATATCTAGAGAATCATCAGTATTATTTAATATGTAAATTCTATTGAGGGATTGAAACAAAGTCCACTGGTCGACTTGTATAATATTCCAAAATTGCTCGTCCTCAATCAATTTAATACTCAATTTTTTTGTTAAAGAAGTATATTCAAGTAATCCAAAAACATTTTTTTTCCAAAAACCAAAATCCATATAACTTCCCGTATAAATTCTTTCATTAACAACTTTTACAGATCGAATAATAGTTTCATTAGGAGAATCGTATAATTTCCAACGAGCACCGTTAAATTCGAGTAACCCACCATTATTAGCAAAATAAATATTCTTATTTGGAGCTTGTGATATAGACCAATTTTGATTTTCTGCCTGGTATAAATCTGTAGAATAAAAATTTATTGGAGGCAACTCTTGTGAAAAAAGAAAGCCAGGGATTAGAAGCAGTAAAAAAAGTAATATATTTTTCAATTTTTTTTCATATTATGAGGGTTAAATATATCATTTTTTAACTAGATGCAACAGTGAATACGAATTGGTTCATATATTACAAAAAAATGGTTGTGACTAATAGTTATTTCAATATTAGTGAACCCTGAGAATTTCATGAGTTTTGGAGGGAGGTTTTATTAGCTAAATCAACTCTTAAGCATTCCAGAATAAAACAACTATTTTAATTGAATCTAGTAACACCATCTATTAACCACTTTTTATATTCCTCAATATCTGGAGTATACCCAATAGGAGTATTGAGTTCTTCTTCTTCCAAATCTATCAAAACATAATAAGGTTGTGCATTTGCTTGGTATTCTTTTATTTGAAAATCACTCCATTTATTCCCGATAGATTTGATTCTTTTTCCAGTTGTCTCACTTGTATATTGTTCACTTTCTGGCAATAAACGTTTATCATCAACGTACAAAGAAACCAATATTATTTCTTTATTAAGAATTTCTAAAATATGAGGGTTGGCCCATACCCGTTCTTCCATCTTTCTACAGTTTACACAAGCATATCCAGTAAAATCTATTAAAACTGGTTTGTTTACTTTTTTTGCGTAAGCCAAACCTTCATCGTAGTTATTGAACGCTAAAATATCGTGGGGACCTAACTCAGCGCCTGCTGGCATAAAATCTTTATCATCAGCTCCATTTACAGTACCCAGTTTTGTAAAACCTACACCGTATGGTGCTTCACTATAGTTCATTGGTGGAGGAAAACCACTGATCATTTTTAATGGAGCTCCCCAAATTCCTGGTATTAAGTAAATAGTAAACGCTAATACCAATAATCCAAGTGATAGCCTACCTACAGAAATATGATGTTCATTTCCGTCGTGAGGTAGTTTGATTTTCCCGAATAAGTAAAGTGCTAGTGTTCCGAAAACGGCTATCCAAATGGCTAAAAAAACTTCTCTTTCAAGCCAATGTAATTGAAGAACCAAATCTGCATTTGATAAAAATTTAAGCGCTAATGCTAATTCTAAAAATCCTAAAAAAACTTTTACAGTATTCAACCATCCGCCTGATTTTGGCAAAGAATTCATCCAACCTGGAAACATTGCAAATAAAGCAAATGGTAAAGCAATGGCTATAGAAAAACCTAACATTCCTACAATAGGAGCAAGACCTCCTTTTGAGGCAGATTCAACCAATAATGTTCCCACGATAGGACCTGTACAAGAAAAAGATACGATAGCTAGAGCTAGAGCCATAAAAAATATGCCTATAATTCCACCTCTATCAGCTTGACTATCCACTTTATTTGACCAAGATTGTGGCAAAGTAATTTCAAAAGCTCCCAAAAAAGAAATCGCAAATACAACTAAAAGGAGAAAGAAAATGATATTGAACCAGACATTAGTAGATAACGCATTTAAAGAGTCTGCCCCAAAAAGCCCAACAATCACAGACCCAAGTAATACATAAATAACAATAATAAAAACACCATACATAATGGCGTTTTTTATTCCTACCGCTCTATTTTTACTTTGTTTAGTAAAAAAACTAACCGTTAAAGGAATCATTGGAAAAACGCAAGGGGTAAGTAGAGCAGCAAAGCCAGATAAGAAAGCAATAAAAAAAATTGCCCATAGCCCTCTTGTTTTTGAATTAGTTGATGAAGAATTATTTTTGGTTGACTTTTCTAAACTTACTTTATTTATTTCTTTAGAACTGTAGGTATTCCATTCATCATAGTTATCAATAAATAACACTTTATTAGCTGCTAAATCAAAAGCAATATAACGTTCCTCGTTTAAACAAACGTCAATACATACTTGATAATATAAAACCGCTTTTATAACTTTTAAATTGGGATCAGAAAGCGTAACTTTTTGATTTAGCACCATCATTTCTTTAAAGAAAACTTCATCAAAACCCCAAGTTTTACTGAACTCTCGGTACGTTTCACTCTCTAATAATGGGCCGTTTAAACGGTAATCGACACCTACTTGTTTAAAGTCCATGAATAAAGGGATAGGGCCTAGCCCTTTTTCTAAATCTTCAGGAGTAAACTGAGAATAGACATGCCATCCGTCATCAATGAATCCAGTGACTGAAATCTCATACTCAAGATCAGAGATTTTTTTTACAGCACCTTCCCATTCCAAAGGGTTTTTTATTTCACCCAAAACTTGAGTATCCATTAGTGAGATGTCTTGTGCATTGGAATTAAATAATGCAACTAAAAGACTACATAACAGGATTAACTTTTTCATAATTTATTTTTCTGAATAAGTAATTTTTAAAATATGTTTTGTTTTATCATCTACTTTAAATCTTCCATCAGATCGCATTCCAACAACCCATAAAATGCTATTTTCTGATAATAAAACCCAAACTTTTTCTTTCGCAATCAAAGATAACTTTTCATCCTTAAAAAACTTACTTAATTTCTTTTTTCCTTTCATACCGGAAGGAAAAAAATAATCGCCATCTTTCCAAAGTCTAAGTTTCAGGGGGAAAACCAATTTTTCAAAATCTACATATAGGTTATTGGGTGAAAGTTCTAAGACCTTATCTACTTGAGTGATGTTACATAAAAAAGGAGATTTTAAGATGGTGTCTCCCTTGTTTATATAATAGATATGTTCATTTTTAATCTTTGTTTTTTCAGCTAAAATCAGACCATCTCTGTTTTTTAAGAGTCTATATTTTTCAGAATAAATTTGTTTTCCACTTTGTGCATTCAGTAAATTTGAAATGTCATTCCAACTGGTAAAACCATATGGTGATAACAATTCGTATAATAAAAAATCAGTATTTGGTAAGTCTTTAAGTTTAGCAATATCTATTTCAATACTAGCCTTTTTTATGGTTAACACTAATTTTTTAATCAACTCCATATAATCACTCACCAAAGATAAACTTGATTTTAAATGTGTTGTTGTTTTTTTAAATCCCATTAAGAAATTGGCATTGGTCTCTTTTAAATTGGGGATTACTTCCAATCGAAATTTATTTCTCAAATAATCTGTAGTTTCATTACTTGAATCTTCTCTCCAAGAAATATTATGTTTAGAAGCATATTCGTAAATATCATTTCTAGACAGTGTTAAAAGTGGACGTATAACTTTATGATTTGTTTCTGGAATACCAATAAGACCTTTGATCCCTGTTCCTCGTGATAAGTTAATTAAAAAAGTTTCTATTTCGTCATCTATATGATGTCCAGTTAGTATAAAATCAAATGAATGTTTTTTACAAAGTTCATCAAACCAACGGTAACGAAGTTCTCTGGCAGCCATTTGAGTAGAAACTTTATTCGCTTTTTTAAAATGTTCAGTATCTAACTTTTTATTATGTATTGGAATCGATAATTTATCTGCTAATGATATAACAAACTTTTCATCTGCATCACTCTCATTTCCACGTAATGAAAAATTACAATGTGCTAAAGAAATATTATACTTTAATTCTTTTAGTAATCTAGCAAGTACAACACTATCGATACCGCCACTGCAGGCCACCAATAATTTTTTACCAATGAGAAATGGAAAATTTTTTTTGATATGAGATTTTACAATATCTAACAAGGCTGTTCTTTAATAAAAAGCAAATATAAAACATCACAGCTCCTTTGGAGAATGTTTAACTTAATTTTCTAGAGCTTCTCTCATGGCTTTAGCTTTAATTAGGCATTCTTGATATTCGTTTTCTGGAATCGATTTAGCGGTTATTGCACTTCCTACAGAAAAACTTATATAATTTTTTTGTGAATTATAGAGAATACTTCTGATGATTACATTAAAATCCATATCGCCTTCAGGAGTAAAATAGCCAACCGATCCACTGTATAAACCTCGCTTTGAATCTTCCAACTCCTCAATTATAGTCATTGCAGATATTTTTGGAGCCCCCGTCATGCTGCCCATTGGGAAAGTTTCTTTAAGTACATTGACAGCTGTTAAACTTTTATCCACTTGACATGTAACTGTTGAAATCATCTGATGTACTTGCTTAAAACTGTATACCTGGCAGAGCTCTGTGACTTTTACAGAACCTTTATCTGCAAATTTTGATAAATCATTTCGTACTAAGTCGGTAATCATAATATTTTCACTTCGTTCCTTTTGGTCTCTTTCTAACTTTATTTTTAGTTTTTCATCTTCAATAGTGTCGGAGTGTCGTTTGGCGGTTCCCTTAATGGGTTGCGATATCACTGTATTCTGATTTTTACATATATATCTTTCTGGTGAGGCAGATAAAGCGTAGAGATATCCTGACTTTAAGAAAGTAGCAAAGGGTGGCTCAGATATTTTGTTTAGATGTATATAGGCTTTCAAAGGGTCTATTTTAGAATTTTCTGAATAGAATTCTTGACAGAAATTAGCTTCATAAATGTCTCCTCTGTAAATATGTTCTAAAATCTTGTTCAGTTTTTTAAAATAGAGCGCTTTAGAAGTCCTTGATAGAATTTTTTTTGTTGATTTGAGTTTAGTTTTAGAAGGAGTTAGTCCTTGATTCAAAATATCGTTCCAGTCGGTTTCGATCTCTTCAGCTACATGATTAAGATATTGAATTTCCACTCCAGCTTCGGTAAATAGAAATATTTTTTTAGGTTGGAAAAAAAACATATCAGGAAAATACAAGCTATCAAAATTGTTAGAGGTCAAAGGTTCTACATCGTTTTTCAAGTCATAAGTAAGATAGCCAAATAGCCAATCATTGGTTATTGATTGATATTCCTCTAACTTATCAAAAGCTTGATAATAATCAGTTTTAATAGTTGTAAATGCCTCTACAGCGAGTACCGCTTTATAGTTTGAATAATTTTGTGAATTATTATTATTATTAGAATCCAACCAAACTACCTCCTCAAACTGATCTGACCAATAAAGTAGTTTTTTCTTTAAATTTTCAGTTAATGAAACTGGATAATTTTTTTTTATTCTCACTAATTTACTTTTTTTTAAGAAATAATTTTGTTGTAACTAGCTTCTTAACATAAAAAAATCCGCCCAAAATAGATTTTTTGTTTAAAAAAGAAAACAATCAAATCTATAACAGATTAACTGTGCAAAGGTCTATTGTCTGTTGCAGCTAATGCAGCTTCTTTGATTGCTTCTGCATACGTTGGATGCGCATGACTCATGCGAGAAATATCCTCTGCACTAGCTTTAAACTCCATGGCCACAACGGCCTCTGCTATTAAATCAGCAACACGAGCACCCACCATATGAACACCTAAAACCTCATCGGTATTGGCATCACTCAATATTTTTACAAATCCATCGGTATCGCCACTTGCTCTTGATCTACCTAGAGCACGCATTGGAAACTGACCCGATTTATAACTTATACCACCTTCTACTAATTGTTCTTCTGTTTTGCCAACGGAGGCAACCTCTGGCCAAGTGTAAACTACCCCAGGGATAAGGTTATAATCGATGTGTGGTTTTTGACCGGCTAGGATTTCGGCAACAAACACGCCTTCTTCCTCTGCTTTATGTGCCAACATTGGTCCTTTTATCACATCGCCAATAGCATAAATATTTGAAATATTTGTTTGTAATTGATCATTTACTACAACTTGCCCTCTTTCGTTTATTTTTACACCAGCATTTTCTGCTTTTAATCCTTTAGTGTAGGGTTTACGACCTACAGACACTAGACAGTAATCGCCTGTAATACTTACCTCTTTATCTTTTTTATCATGAGCAGTCACAGTAACTTGATCACCATTAATCGTTACTCCAGCCACTTTATGAGAAAGAAAAAACTTAACTCCCTGCTTTTTAAAAGTTTTAGCTAATTCTTTACTTTGGGATTTATCCATCGTTGGTATTATTCGATCCATATATTCAATTACAGAAACCTCTGCTCCCAAACGTCGGTATACTTGCCCCAACTCTAAACCAATAACTCCGCCGCCAATGATAACTAGATGTTTTGGGATTTCTTTTAACTTAAGTGCTTCAGTTGAAGTAATAATTCTCTCTTTATCTAAAGTAATAAAAGGTAAAGAAGATGGTTTAGAACCAGTTGCTATAATAGTACTTTTAGCTTCAATCTCTTCAGAAGTTCCATCCTCTTTACTAATAAAGACATGCGTTGCATCTTTAAAACTACCCATACCATTGATGACCTCAATTTTATTTTTTTTCATTAAAAAATCAATTCCAGCAGTCGTTTGCGAGACAACTGTATCTTTACGAGCGATCATTTTTTCTAAACTAATTTTTACATTACCTGTAATTTCAATACCGTGATTTTCAAAATGTTTTAAGGCATCGTCATAATGATGAGACGAATCTAATAGTGCTTTACTTGGAATGCATCCAACATTTAGACAAGTACCACCAAGGGTACTGTATTTTTCAATTAAAACAGTTTTCATTCCAAGTTGTGCACAACGAATGGCTGCTACATATCCTCCAGGACCAGATCCTATTACGGCTACATCGTATGAATTCATAATGTAAATTTTATTTTTGCGATGCAAAGATAATTAATTGCCTTTTCATTTAAGAATTTAGAAACTTAATTCATTCAATAAAATTTAAGTAATTTTGCTTAATGATTAAAGAGCTACAGCTACGAATAGCTATTCATGAAGAAAAACAAGAGGATATACTTTTAAAAAAAGCATCTCAAACCCTAAAATTAGATAAAAAATCTATCTCAGGTGTAAAAATTTTAAAAAAATCTATCGACGCTAGAAAATCTCCTGTGATTTTTAATTATAAAGTCGCTGTATATATCGAAGAAAAAATACCTGAATTTTCAAGCTATAACTTTAACTACAAAGACATAACAAAAGCTGAACCAATTCATATAATTGGTTTTGGACCCGCCGGAATGTATGCTGCTCTTCGTTGTATAGAATTGGGGTACAAGCCTATTGTTTTAGAACGCGGAAAAAATGTACAAGATAGACGTCGTGATTTAAAAGCTGTTAATCAAGACCATATCGTTAATGAAGACTCAAATTATTGCTTTGGTGAAGGGGGTGCAGGAACTTATTCCGATGGAAAATTATATACAAGAAGTCTAAAAAGAGGTGATGTTAGAAGAATTTTTGAAAATTTAGTTTATCACGGAGCTACTGAGCAAATATTAATTGATGCACATCCTCATATAGGTACTAACAAACTACCAAAGGTTGTTAAAAATATTCGAGAAACCATATTAAAATATGGTGGCGAAATATATTTTGGAGCTAAAGTGACTGATTTTATAACAACAGGAAATCAACTAAAAGCTCTTCAGGTTAATCATGAGAAAGAACTATCTGTAACAAAAGTAATTCTAGCAACAGGACACTCAGCTAGGGATATTTATTATTTATTACAAAAAAAAGATATTGCTATTGAAGCTAAATCTTTTGCTATGGGTGTTCGAATTGAACATCCCCAAGAAATTATTGATTCTATACAATATCATTGCATTGGAAAAAGAAATGATTTGCTACCAGCCGCTTCATACAGCCTTGTAGAACAAGTAAAAAATAGAGGTGTTTATTCTTTTTGTATGTGTCCAGGGGGGTTTATAGTTCCTGCAGCAACTGCAAAAGAAGAAATAGTCGTGAATGGCATGTCACCTTCAAAAAGGAATAGTCTTTATGCTAATTCAGGAATTGTGGTAGCTATAAATATCGATCAAGACCTCAAAAAGTACGATCACTATGGCGCATTAAAAGGATTGGAATATCAAAAAAACTTAGAAAAACTTGCTTTTACCTCTGGAGGGCGCTCACAAACAGCACCAGCTCAACGCATGACAGATTTTGTTGAAGGCAAATTATCAAACAATTTAAATAATTCTTCTTATCAACCAGGTCTAAAATCAGCCCCTCTGCACTCATTACTTCCCAAGATTATTGGAAGTAGACTGAGAACAGGTTTTAAAAAGTTTGGAAAAAAAATGAAAGGTTACTACACGGAACAAGCCAACATTATTGGTGTCGAATCTAGAACCTCTTCTCCGGTTAGTATTCCTAGAAACGATAATTTAGAACATCCACAAATTAAAGGACTTTATCCTTGTGGAGAAGGAGGTGGTTATGCTGGGGGGATTATATCAGCGGCAATGGACGGAGAACGATGCGTTGAAGCTGCCATAAAAAACAAACAATAACTAATTATCCTTAATTAAAAATTTAAAGAAAAAGCTGTTGTGTGTTTCACTTCGCTTATCATGAAGGTACTGTGAGTACTACCAATATGATCGATTGACGTTAGTTTTTTAACCATGAATTCTCTAAACGCTTCCATATCTTCTACCATTACTTTTAATAAATAATCATAATCGCCACTAATGTGATAACATTCAAGCACTTCCTTTAGTTTGGTAACTTCGTTTTCAAATTGTATCACATAATCTTTAGAATGTTGTACTAATTTAATATTACAAAAAGCAACAAAGCTCATGTTTACTTTACTTTTATCCAATAAGCTTACATTTTTTTTTATAACCCCTACCCGCTCTAGTTTTTTTATACGTTCATAAACAGCAGTCACTGACAAACCCAATTTTGAAGAAAGTTCTTTATTGGTTTGCTTATTATCCTCTTGCAAGAATCCTAATATCTTTTTATCCACTAAATCCATCTGTATTATTTTTGAATATTTTTCTAAAAGTAATATTTATTAATTTAATATTATGATTTTAAAACTATATTTTTAACAAAATATAGTTTTATATTCACTATTTTATAAATACAATTGTTTTTTATTCTGTTTTTATTTAATATTGATGGTAAACAAAAATTAAATATGATGAAATTTAAACCCGCAAATAATATTCAAGATTTACAATATTTTGGAGAATTTGGAGGTGTAAATCCTTCCATATCAGATTCAGCTACTTATACCTTTTTAACAGCTAATAAAATGTTAGATGCATTTGAAGGAAAAGCTGAAGGCTGCCACTTATACTCAAGGCATACATCACCAAGTAACCAGTATTTAGGGGAAGCACTTGCTGCCATGGAAAACACACAAACTGCTAATGTTGCTGGTTCCGGTATGGGAGCTATAACCACCACTCTATTACATTTTTGTGGCGCTGGCGACCATATAGTTTCAAGTAGGACTGTTTATGGAGGCACTTATGCGTTCCTAAAAAACTTCGCGCCAAGATTTAATATTAATACAAGTTTTGTAAATATTACTAAACTTAACGATGTCGAGGCTGCTATCACAAAAGACACAAAAGTCATTTATTGTGAAGCCGTAAGCAATCCATTACTTGAAGTAGCGGACATAAGAGGTCTAGCAGAAATAGCCAAAAAACACAACCTAAAATTATTAGTGGATAATACTTTTTCACCCATGATTATTTCTCCTAAAAAATTAGGAGCAGATGTAGTTTTGCATAGTCTCACCAAATTTATAAACGGAACAAACGATACGATGGGTGGAGCAGTTTGTGGATCTCAAGAATTAATTGACTCCATGCGAAGTGTTATAGATGGATCTGCTATGTTACTTGGACCCTCTATGGATAGCATCAGAGCGGTATCTATATTGAAAAACATGAGGACGCTCCACATTAGAATTAAACAGCACAGTAAAAACGCATTATATCTAGCAAAACATTTTGAAAAGTTAGGGTTAAAAACGGTATATCCAGGTTTGGCATCACACCCATCGCATCAGATTTTTAAAAGTATGATGAATCAAGAGTACGGTTTTGGAGGCCTACTAACTCTTGATGTGGGTTCTTTATCAAAAGCTAATGCATTGATGGAGTTAATGCAAAACAAAAATCTAGGATATCTTGCAGTAAGTTTAGGTTTTTATAAAACGCTATTTTCGGCTCCAGGCACATCAACTTCAAGTGAAATTCCTGATGAGGAACAAAAAGAAATGGGATTAACTGATGGAATAATTCGGTTCTCGATTGGTTTAGACAACGATATTGAACGCACCTTCAATTCAATGAAAGAGTGCATGGTAAGCGTTGGAATAATCAATAAATAAAATTCTATTTTATAGGTAACAAAAAAAGTCTGTAAAAAATTACAGACTTTTTTTATTATTCAAATCAGATTATTACTTTACAATAATCCTACCTGTTTTGTATGCAGTTGTAGCTTGACCTCCCATTCTTACAAAATAAACTCCTTGTGACATGTTAGACATATCTATGGTGAGTTTAAACGTATTTCCTTCTCTTGGTACTCTTTTACTAAAACCTACTCTTTGTCCCAAACTGTTGTAGAGAGCTAAAAATAATTCGCCATCATATTCAGTAGTTAATATCGCTTCAAATTGATTGTTTTCTAAAGAAGTGATGATCATTTTTGAATTGTTAATTTCATAATCTTCTACTCCTAGTGAACCAATCATCGCAGTGTAATCTTCCGTCTCGCCAAAACCGATATCTTGACAGGCATCATCAGAAATTACTCCAACACCACTTGCTCTAGCTCTCATCAAGTGCTCTCCTAAAGTTGCTCCAGATGGAACTACCAAATCAAATGACTCTGTAAAATTGCCTGACCCCTGTCCAGCTGCAAAATGATAATTATCGACTACTACTTCATCTGCCGTTAATTGAAAATCATCATTAAAATCTATCCAAACCTTTATATACTGATTCCCGTAATTAGACGTTACAGTAAGGCTGTTCGTACTATCTGGCTCTAAATTAGCAATTAAGTCAGTGAAATTTGAATAGCCTTCGTCATTACATTCTGAGTCATTATTAATCCCAGCAATTTCAAACACATCAAAACCGTGTCCTACGGTACAATTACTTTCAGGCAAACAAAGTAAATTTTCTACAACCACTGTAATTTCATCATTATCGGTAAGTTGATCACTTGCTAAAGAAGTAGTTACTTCTAAAGTATGAGTTCCTATTTCACTGAAATCCCCAGAAACATCAAAGGTAAAGCTTAAAACTTCTTCAGAACCAATAGTATTGTCGAATGATTGAATTATAGGAGAACCTGAATCCAGTATATATTGAATGTCGAAGCCAGATTGATCGTCTGCTCCATAGTTCTTTACTTTTACCGTAATAGATTCACTCCCTAAATTTTGATCCGTTTGAGGCGATACTACTTCATAAATACCAACATCATCCGAAAGTAGATGTTTAACTTCTCTTATAAAATTGTTATTAGCTTCATATCCATCACCACTCAAGTTTGTTTTAGCTTCAATGACATAGGTTTGACCCGGATTGGATAAATCTACACTCTGAGAAAATTGATAAGTTACCGCTTGGTTCGGATTAATGGTACCATTAAAAGTCTCTGAAGCTATTAAATCACCATCAACTCTTAGTTGAACAGGGACATTACTTACAGGGTCTAGACTATAATTTCTGATACTAACTTCTACAGTTTCAGAATTGGTTAAAATTCCATTAACTGGCTCATTTATGGCGCTAACGCCTACGTCATCAGCAAAAGGACCAAACACTCGAAAAGATGCTATTCGAGTTGCCCAATAGTTATTTGATTGAAAATAATCGGCCGTTGACCAAAAGGTGAAATTATCCGGATCTAAAGTCATGTGTGCATAATCACCATATCTATTGGTATTTGTTCTAACTCCATTTCCGTCAATTATAGTAGTTTCATCAAGTGTCATTTGACCAAGAGCATCACCGTCAAAACGACCAGTATACCTTAATGATACTTTTAAAGTTTCACTTGCAGTAGTATAAGCTAATGCAATATTTCCTTCTGCATCCATTGCAGAAGTACTCATTAAACGGCTGTGGCCGTCAGCTATTGAGTAAGTCCCTTCTTGAAATATCTCCCAAGGACTAAAATCATCATTTCTTAATTCTATCCAACGAATTCCCCCTGTTTCGTTTGCATCTATAAAAGTATTAAAAGTTATTAACCAAGAGTTATGGTCTTCAAAAGGTCTATAATTTGCTGCAAAAGAAACAATCCCTCCATGACCAGAAAGTCTTTGACTGGTGCCTGGTTGTTTTATAGCTCCATTACCATCTCCAAATACTTCCCCAGCATCGAACGGATCAGTAGGAATTTCTTGTGGGTCTGATATCGTTGAATTATCAACATTATTCCAATCCATATCAATTTCCCAAACTTTTATGTGGTCATATGTAATAGCAGATGCCCATCCATCATCCTGTAAATAAGTTATATATCCAGGAAGGTTGGTATCAATTTCTGTCCCTAATAAGTTAGCAGGCTCAGCGCTTTTAACATTAATGGGGTTTGAAACCACACCTGGTAAATCAAATAAAACTACTTTGGGGTTTGTGCCACCAGCTAGAATTACATCTCGTTCCATAACAAAAGCTGCAGTTTTTCCCTGGTTTGAGTAATTAGCGGTGCCATAATAGCCATCATGCCAAAGACCATAGTGAGGGTAATCTGGAAAAGACCCCATGTTAAATTGGTAAACATTATAGGCACCTGTGGGATCGTTTGTCACAGAAACTCCAACGGCTAATCCTAGGTTACTTCCTAAACTTCCAAATTCACTTACAAACCAGCGATCTGCTAATTGATCGTACATTACAATTGGGTCACCATTATTGGAAGATATTCCCAAGAAAGCACCTAAACTAACGGGGCCATATTCCAAGTTTCCTGTTTTATCAAATATTTTTACAATTGAATTTACAGAGTGTACATAGTGATCTGGCCCGACTGCTCCAGTAGGATCTGGAGGTAAATATCCTGATTGGCCTTGATTAGCACCTTGAAAATTTTGCAATACTGGCAATGCGGTGATACCTCCCGGTTCTGTTTGAAGGTTTTGGATTATTGTAGGCGAGGTTGTTGTGTTTTCCTCTTGAGGTAAAATATTTACCTGCTGCGGAACAATGATTGAAGCGTCTGGATTGTAATTATTGACGTCATACAATGGAAAATCTTTTAAATTTCCAGTGGTTCCCATGAACGTTCCAGTAATCGTTCCTGTGGGTTGATGTGAATTTTGAGCTACTATACCAATAGAGGAAAGAATAGCAACCAAAAAAAGTAAAATTTTAACTTTCATAGCAATATATTTTTTAATTATTTAAAGTCTGTGAAATTAATTATTTTTTTTACAAATACTGATTATTTTATGATTTTTATAACTGTTAAATAACACTAAAGCTTGATTTACTATTAATTTTCAATTACTAAGTGTGATTTTAAAGCATAAATGTGTAAAAAATCTAAATTCATATCTTCAGCATTAAAATTGCTTAAATAGGTTTTTCTAAAGTTCGACCTAGTTATCTCATATTTTAGAGTGGTCTACTAAAAACGTTTGATTACAAAGTATCACTTGCAAACTTCTATTCAAAATCGTAACATTACATGATTAAAAAACAAACCATGCAAGAACAAAAAAAACGCGCTGAATTTGAATTTATACCAAAAAATAAAATAGCCGGTGAGAAACTTTCTATTCTAGAATCTTTAGTACCTGTAGTGGTGTTAATGATATTGCTTGCCTACAATATTTTCTTTGAGGAAGGACAAGATTGGTTAGGCGCTTATACCAATCAATTTATCTTATTATTAGCCGGTGGCGTAGCTGCTATCATAGGTTTTTTAAATAAAGTAACCTATAAAACGATGCTTTTAGAGATCTATGAAAACTTAAAAAGCGTCTTTGTACCCATAATGATTTTATTATTAGTAGGGGCGTTAGCAGGTACATGGTTAATTAGTGGTATTATTCCTGCGATGGTCTATTATGGCCTACAAGTACTAAGCCCTGCTATATTTCTCCCAGCTTGTGTGATTATTGCTGCTATTATATCGATTGCAACTGGAAGTTCCTGGACGACCTCTGCAACTGTTGGTATTGCACTGGTTGGGATAGGTGGAGCATTAGGAATATCATTAGGCATGGTCGCTGGTGCTGTAATATCTGGAGCTTATTTTGGGGATAAAATGTCTCCTTTGAGTGACACTACCAACTTAGCTCCTGCCATGGCTGGAACTGATCTATTTACTCATATTCGTTATATGGCATTAACTACAGGGCCCACAATTATAATAACATTGATCGTATTCTCTATCATTAGCTTAAATATCGAAACTACTGGCAATGCCGACATTAGTGGATTATTAGTATCCATTAAGGAAACTTTTGATGTAACACCCTGGCTATTTTGTGTTCCTCTTGTTGTTGTAGCGTTAATTTTAACAAAGACTAAGCCTTTGGTAGCTTTGAGTGTTGGAGTTTCTTTAGCGGCTATATTTGCTCTTATATTCCAACAAGACATACTGAACAGCTTAGCCTCATCAAACTTAAAAGCTATTGCAAATGCTATATTTATAGATACTGAAATTATAACTTCCAACGAAAAACTGAACGATTTATTTAGTGCTGGAGGTATGAAAGGAATGCTTTGGACAATTTTTTTAATTATTTGTGCAATGTTTTTTGGAGCTACAATGGATGCTATTGGTGCTTTATCTAAAATAACTCAAATTTTATTATCGCTTGCGTCCTCTATTTTCGGTTTATTCGCTAGTACTGTCATTAGTTGTTTAGGTTTAAATGCAATAGCGAGCGACCAATATTTAGCCATTGTAATCCCTGGTAAAATGTTTAAAAAAGCATTTGAAGATAAAGGTTTAGCTCCTGAAAACTTAAGTAGGACCCTAGAAGACTCTGGCACAGTTACTTCTGTGCTGATCCCTTGGAACACGTGCGGAGCATATCAGTCAGGAGTTTTAGGAGTTGGTGTAGCTGAATATTTTGTCTATGCAATTTTTAATTGGCTGAGTCCTTTTACTACCTTATTCTTTGCAGCTTTTAATTTAAAAATACGTAGATTAATTTCAAATAAGGTTTAGTTATTTCAACATCTTTTTTCAATAGAAATTGCTTATCAGCAAATAAAAAATTAAAATTTAATTTTATCACTCAAACAAGCTTCTATTGTATTTTTGTGTTCAATTGTATAAATAAAATAAAATAATAATTATGTCAATAGTAGGAAAAAAATTCCCAAATTTAAGCGTTAAAGCCATGAATGAAATGGGTGATGATTTTAGTTTAAACATTTTAGAAGAAGCAACTAGTAAAAAGAAAAAAGTTTTACTTTTTTGGTACCCAAAAGACTTCACTTTCGTTTGTCCAACAGAACTCCATGCTTTTCAAACTTCCTTGGATGAATTTGAAAAAAGAAACACACTGGTTATCGGTGCATCATGTGACACTGCTGAAGTTCACTTTGCTTGGCTAAACACACCAAAAGACAACGGAGGTATTGAAGGGATTACGTATCCTTTAGTAGCTGATTCCAATAGAAACTTATCTAGTATTCTAGGAATATTAGATGGTACCAACGAACGTTACGATGAAGATACGGACACGATACAAATAGATGGTGATAATGTAAGTTATAGAGCTACTTATTTGATCGATGAAGAAGGTACTGTTTTTCATGAAGGAGTGAATCATATGCCCTTAGGAAGAAATGTAAATGAATTTTTACGTTTAATCGATGCTTATACTCATGTTCAGGAAAAAGGCGAAGTTTGTCCTGCTAATTGGGAAGAAGGAAAGGATGCTATGGCACCCAATGCAAAGGGAACTGCAGATTACTTAGCTTCTCACTAAATACCTCATTATGTTACAAGAGCTTAACAAGGACAATCTAAACGAAATTGTCTCCAAAAAAGAGATCGTAATTGTTCAATATAGTGCTGGTTGGTGTGGAAATTGCCGAATTATGAAGCCTAAATTTAAAAAATTAGCTTCCGAAAATGAAGCAGTCGAATTTCTTATGGTAGATGCTGAAAAATATTCCGAATCAAGAAAAATGGCTACGGTTGACAACTTACCAACATTCGCAACATTCAAAAATGGAATACTCGTTAACCAAATCCAAACCAATAAGTTTGATTTATTAAAAGAATTAGTGAATGAAGTTACCAATAATTAAGCATGTTACTCAGTTTATTGAAGAAAATGATGAGGATTTTATTTTAGAAACCATTGAAACCCTTGAATCATTAACAGAAGTGTCATCTCTTAGGGATGAAGAATTAGATGTTATTGGTGAACTTTTATCAAATTTTTATGGAGCTATTGAAGTTTCAAAAATGATTAAAAGTGGTGTGCCACAAAAAGAAGCTTTAAATAGCTTTATGAAAAGAGTACTAGGCTCCATAGATAAATAAAAATAGGCTCTTTAAACCACCATAGAGAGCCTTTTTTCTATTTCTGAGGTATCTTTAGCTTAGTAAGAAATTCGAAAAAGAAAATTAGGAGTAATCTCTAAAGAATATTTGTCGATTATTTCTACCGTTGTTTCCAAATTGTTATTGCCGGTATACTCCCGACTAATAAGATTTTTTTGATTGTAAATATTTCTTATTGAAAAACCTAACTTGCCTTTTATTTTACTTTTTTTAGAAAAATCAAAACTATACGTTGATGAAAAATCGAGGCGGTGATAATTAGGTAACCTTTCGGTATTTATTCCTAAAAAATAAAATTGATTATCGGGTGATATGTATGATTCAGTATAGGGTTTACCAGTTCTCCAATTCCAAGCCAAAGCAACTTGAATCCTCTTTGCCTTATAAGCAACAGAGCCAGTAAAAGAATGCCTTACATTAATGCTAGATGTAAAACTTTCATTATCATTTAAACCTTCATAAATACTCATCACGTCATTAAATGAGTAACTAATCCATGTTTGTATAAATTTAAAATCTTTTTTTACATAAAAATCTATTCCAAAAATAGTTTGTTCACCTTTATGAAACCGATTGTCTTCAGGGTTTAAAAAACCTAATGATAAGGCATTTTTACCTTTTATCTTTTTGTAATACCCATCTATATCTAGGCTCCAACCTTGCATATTGTATATAAAACCCATTGAAACTTGGGTACTATTGATAATTGGAAAGTTTTCTCCATCGGATAGTCTCCATAATTTGTTTTCAATAGACAAATCACTTAAAACAGTTTCATCAATTTCGCTAATTATTTGATTTTTAATTTCTCCAGACAATTGAATCTTGAGGTTTTTAAAAATATTTTTAAACAGTAAAATTCTCGGCTCAACTCTCACAGCATCTAGTTCGTCAAAATAACTTGCTCTTAGCCCAATGCTAGCATCAAATAATTTTGAGTTTTTAAATATATATTGAGAGTATATTGAATGTGATCTAACTATGGTTTTATCTTGATCTAAAATAATAGTAAGATCTGCAGTTTCTTTAAATAAATAACTCACATCTTTTAGCACATATTGGTACCCAAAAGTCAAATTTGTTTTTTTATCGAGGTCTAATTTAAACTCCGTGGATAAACCGGAATCATATATTTCATTTCTTTTTTCAAAATCTGAGGTATTTTGAAAATTCTTAGTGGTTATAAAATTATAAGCAAGGCTATATCTCGATACAAAAAGTTGTGATTCTTGCGTTAAATTTTGATTCCACCTTTTATTCCACCCAAAGCTGTATCCGTCATTATTGATTGCTAAAATATCATTATATGAATTATTTAAATCCTGATCTATGCTCAAATAATCCAGAAAATTATCAATATAAATTGTACTTGCGTAAAAACTATTATTTTCATTTAATTTGAAGTTTAATTTGATATTATAATCTAAGAAATAGAATTTATCGTTGGTATTTTCGATGTTATTTATTTTAGTGTTTTGAAATACTTTATTTGCAATTTTAGCAAAAGAAGGGGACTGAAATAATTCGGTGTAACTTCTTCTTAAAGCTACTTGCAGACTAAGTTTATCTTTTATTAACGGAGATTCTAGAAAGGCATCTGCATTAATACCATTTATTCCCATTCCAACGGTGAATGTATCCGTTACAGAATTTACTGACGATATATCTATAACACTAGAAGCTCGCTCTCCAAATTTTGAATGGGTTCCCTTGTTATGAATCACGACCTCAGAGGTGCTATTGGGGTTAAACGCTGATAACATTCCAAATAAATGTCCTTTGTGATACATGTTGATACCATCCCAAATAATCCTATTTTGATCTAGTGAGCCGCCCCGAACAGCAAAACCCGTAGCGGTTTCATTCGGGCTCACAACACCAGGTAATAACTGAATGCTCTCCAAAATATCTGCTTCAATTAAACCTGGGAGAATCTCTAATTTTTTTGGATTAATAGTGAATGTTGCGTCTTTATTTTTTTGGATTCCTTTTGTAAGATAACTAGTTATCAAAACATCTTCCAAAATTTGGACCCCACTATAAACCGATTGTTCTTCCTTAATTATTATATAGCGTTCATTTATTTTTTCAAATTTAAACGCACTACTATTTTCAATATCTTCTAAAACCTGTGTCAATGAACGTCTCTTTTTTTCAAGAGAAAGCAACTTAGCATTCATCATTGAATCTTGATATGAAAACCTTACATCATAGATACTTTCAATAGTATTGAAAACAGCGCTTGCCTTTTCATTATTAAATTTAATAAAAAAGGTAGCCTCTTCTTGAGAAAAGGCTACCATTAGGGGCAAAAAAAATAATAAGTAAAATAAATTTTTCTTTTTCAACGATTCATTTTATTCGAGACTAATTATTCCATTCTCCTTTTTCAAATATTTTATGTTCATAGTCTTAAAAACTGAAGCCAGTGCAATATCTAAATCTTGATGGGTAAAACTACCCGTATAAATTCTGGTAAAGTCAACCCCATTGGATTGAATCACTAAATTATATTGTTTTTCCAGGGATTGGATAACAAATTCTAATGGAACACTCATGAATTTACTTTCCCCTGTTGTCCAAGCGGGAAAATTATTGGTAGTGAAATACTCCTCTTCTTGATTTTTATTGATTTTTCTTACTGATTTCCCGGGAGTTAAAATAAATTCTTTATGATCATTATTCACTTTCACTTTACCTTCAAAGCATACAACTTCAAAAAAGTTATCGGTAGTTTTTACATTGAATTCTGTACCTAAAACGCTGATATTTCCATTCGTTGTATTAACGGTAAACTGACTTCCCTTCTTAACCTTGAAATAAGCCTCTCCCGTTAAATTTAAAACTCTATTTGTTACCCAAGAATTTGGATTAAAATTTATACCAGATTTTGAATTCATCGTTGCTAAAGATCCATCAGGTAATTCTATTGTTTTTTGCTCTCCAAATGCAGTTGTATGATTGATTTCATTTGAAGCCATTAAGAAAAACAAGCCGAATAGTATCGCTAATGTAGCGGCGATAGAGAGTGTCCATCTGTAACTTGTTTTATTGGTAGTATTTTTTTTCTTGAAAGCAATTTTATTTTTAATTTTTGTTAACGATGTATTCAATGGTTGTTCAAGCAATTCGTAATTGTTAATTCCATTTCTTAATTCTAGAAAACTCAGATAATCGTTTGTTGAAACCAATAATTTTAAATCTTGATCTGCTATTTCACCCTCCAACCATTTGGCTAGAAAATATTCCTCTTTATTATTGTTTTTATTTTCCATAATCATTACTAAAACAACTTCAAATAAAAATACCCTACCTATTCTTTGAAGTATTAAATATTACCAATTTTATTTTTCATTTTTATCAATGCTAAATGCATTCTTTTTTCTACAGCTTTTACAGAAATTCCCAATATTTCAGCTATTTCCCTGTATTTCTTTTTTTCGATTCTACTCAATAAAAAAACCTCTTTTTGTTTTTCTGGTAAATCAGCGATTGCTTTTTCAATTTTTTCTAAAAATTCTTTTTCTAGCATTACAAATTCTGGAGATTCTTGATTACTGGACTTAATTGTGGTTTTTTGGTGTTCAGCAACCACCTTTTCATGTTTTTTAATATTCAAAAACAAATTATTGGCTACTGTAAACAAAAAACTTTTTGACTTATCAAAATTTACGGTAGCACAATTATCCCAAAGCTTAATAAACGCATCTTGCAAAATATCTTCCGCTAAATCGACATCTTTTGTTTTAAAAAATAAAAATCTTCTTAAATCTTTTGCATATTTGTGAAATAGTTTTTCAAAAACTAAATCATTACATATATTGTTTAAATCTCTAATCATAATTGTTTTGTAAATATACTCAACAAAACTATAGAAAAAATAAAAATATTTTTTGGTAGGGTAAAGTGTGGTATAAATGTTTTATAAGTGATAATACTTAAAAAATAAATTAATACGATGAAAAGACAAATCAGATTTGTTTTATATAGTCTAATAGTTTTAGTTGCATTGATTGCTTGTACCAATGATGATAGTAGCATAGAAATAGCAGAGGTACATCAAAGTAGCTCTATCCAAACAGCTCTCAATCAACTAAGAACTCATTATCATGATGACGGTTCGATTAATGAAGAGATGAATCCAACCAACAATCTTGTGTTTGATTTTTGTTTTGATTTTATATATCCCCTAAGCCTAAGTTATAATAATGGAGTGATTGTTACGGTAAATTCTATTGAAGAATTAGTTACCGTGCTTATTAGCACGTCCGAAAACCTTTACATCACTGGAATTGTTTTTCCATTCGATGTATCACTATATAATGTTGAAAGCAACGAACTCGTAGTACAAACCATTAATAATGAGGAAGAATTTTCAAATTTAATAACCAACTGCTATTTTAGTGATCCTTGTATTTGTACTGAAGAATATGATCCCGTTTGTGTTGAAATAATAGCTAATGATTCCGAAATTATTATCACATTTCCGAACTCATGTTATGCTTTTTGTGAGGGTTTTACAGAAAGTGATTTAGTGAATTGTGAAAATAACACAGAATGTATTATATACGATTTAGAGGTGGTTACTGGTGATTGTAATAGTGATAATACTTACAACATGACTATTAACTTTCAATACGAAGAAATTGGAGAACAAGAGTATTTTGATCTGTATGCTAGAAATGATGAGTTGATTGGTTATTTCCCATTATCATCTTTACCATTAACCGTCATCAATTTTCCATCAAGTGGTGAAGAATATGATTTTGTAAAAGTATGCATTAACGACAATCCAGATTGTTGTAAAGAAATAGAATGGTTGCCACCTAATTGTAGTGGTCAGGGAGGTAATTGTGACATAACTTCTTTGGATCTAGTTACTGGCGAATGTAATGACGATGGCGCTACTTATAATCTTATTTTAGATTTTAATTTTGAAAACACTAACGGACAAGAGTTTTTTGAAATTTATTTTAGAGACAATGAGTTATACGATTATTTTCCGTTATCCTCTTTGCCTTTAACTATAAATAACTTTCCCTCCTCTGGAGAGGAAATTGATTTTATAAAAATTGCAATTAATGATATGCCAGAATGCAATATCGAAGTAGAATGGACAAACCCTTGTTTTTCTGAAACTTTCTGTTACGAATATGTTTTCCCAATTGAAATGATCGTTGGAGATCAGACGTATTCTGTAAATAGTAACGAGCACGTGGATTATAAATTAAGTATTGGCGGAGATTTAGTTTATCCTCTCGATATAATCATTGATAATGAAACTTTTACTGTTTGGCAGGGTATTCTTGAAGGAGCCTATGGCGAACGTTGTGAATAAGAATAATATATTTGTTTTTTGTTCTGATTGAATTAATGACCTTTCATCGCTTATTGATTGGAGGTCATTAATTTTTATTCTATTTTTGAATCTCATTCAAAAAAATGTCAAAAAAAGACTCATTCCTGGTCAATCGTTTAAAAAGTGTTGGAATTGCTGCCAAGGGAGCCTTACTTCTCATAAAAAATGAAGCGAGTATAAAAGTTCAAGTAATGGTAAGCATACTGGTTACCTGTGCTGGTTTCTATTTCGATATTTCAAAAACCGAGTGGCTCATTCAGCTACTAGCAATTGGGATGGTCCTAGCTACAGAATCCATAAACAGCGCCGTCGAAGAAATTGCTGATTTCATCCATCCAAATCATCATACGAAAATTGGTTATATTAAGGATGTTGCCGCTGGAGCAGTTTTCTTTGCAGGAACCATTGCAATCTTTATTGCTATGATTATTTATATTCCAAAAATTTAGTTTTTGGGTATTTTTATGATTTCTTTTAAAACAAAAAACTATTTTAGCTTGAAACAATTGATATTTGTATTTTTGTTCAACTACAAGTAAACCATTGATGATTCGAAAAAAGAAAAAAGCTAAACAAATTTCAAAAACTACAACAAAAAAAATACGTTTTGCATTGTCCAAACAACAAAAAATTATTTGGGGAGCTTTCTTATTTGTTTTAGGAATTGCTTTGTTTCTATCTTTTATATCCTATTTTGTTTCTTGGGAATCAGACCACAGTATTATTGGTGATTTTACCACTAGAGATAACCACCCTCAAAATTGGTTGAATACTTTTGGAGCTAATATTGGTGATTTGTTTGTTTACAATGGTTTTGGTATTGCTTCATTAATCATTGCTTTTCTAATTATACTAACAGGAGTTTACTACTTTTTTGATTTTAAAAAATTAAAACTTTCAACCTATTGGTTTTGGGGAATTTTAGTGACAATTTGGACCTCTATTTTATTTGGTTTTTTCTCCAATATAAACCCCCTTTTTAGTGGTGTTATTGGTTTTGAAATCAATGATCTATTACAAGATTATCTTGGCTTTATAGGAGCCATACTGCTCATGTCATTTTTATTTGTTGTTTATGCAATTATGAGGTTAAAAATAACTCCAGAACACTTGGTTAGATTACTCAAAAAAACAAAGAAAGAAGTAAAAACAGATTTTGAATCTGTATCCACGAATTTCAACAAAGAAAATAATGAAACTTCAAATTCAGTAAATACAGTCATAGAGTCTCAAAAAAAGGAAATCGAATTATCAAATGAGAATACTGGATTAATAGAACCAGAGTTAAAACCTGATATCGCGATTGAAAAACAATCTATTGATGAGGAAACGAAAAAAGAGTTGGCAATGATTGTAGAAGAAACATCTGAAGAAGTGATTATCGAAAAAAACTTAAGTGATAAACTTGTTAGCGATTTTGGAGAGTTTGACCCAAAATTAGAACTAAGTAAGTATAAGTTTCCAATGATTGAGCTGCTTAAAGAATATACTAATAATTCAGGAATTACAATCAATCAAGAGGAACTTGAAGAAAATAAAAACAAAATTGTTAGTACCTTAAATAATTACAAAATAGGGATTGCCAGTATCAAAGCTACTGTTGGACCAACAGTAACACTCTACGAAATCGTTCCAGAAGCAGGCATTAGAATTTCGAAAATTAAAAATCTTGAAGATGATATTGCACTATCACTATCTGCACTGGGAATAAGAATTATTGCTCCTATACCTGGAAGAGGAACCATCGGTATAGAAGTTCCTAATAAAAATCCCAGTATCGTTTCAATGCGATCAGTTATAGCATCACCAAAATTTCAAAATGCAGAAATGGAACTCCCTATTGCGTTTGGTAAAACTATCAGCAATGAAACTTTTGTAGTCGATTTAGCTAAAATGCCTCACTTGTTAATGGCAGGGGCTACTGGACAAGGAAAGTCTGTTGGTTTAAATGCTATTTTATCATCATTACTTTACAAGAAGCATCCAGCCGAAGTGAAATTTGTGTTAGTGGACCCAAAAAAAGTAGAACTTACCTTATTTAATAAAATAGAAAGGCACTTTTTAGCAAAACTTCCTGATACAGAAGAAGCAATTATTACCGATACCACAAAAGTGGTAAATACTTTAAATTCATTGTGTATTGAAATGGATGCGCGTTACGATTTGTTAAAGGATGCCATGGTACGTAACATCAAAGAGTACAATACAAAATTTAAAACTCGTAAATTAAATCCGAATGATGGACATCGTTTTTTACCCTACATCGTTTTAGTAATTGATGAGTTTGCGGATTTAATAATGACAGCTGGTAAAGAAGTTGAAACTCCTATTGCTCGTCTAGCTCAATTAGCAAGAGCGATTGGCATTCACTTAATTGTGGCTACTCAACGACCCTCTGTAAATGTAATAACGGGAATCATTAAAGCAAATTTCCCAGCACGTATTGCATTTAGAGTTACGAGTAAAATTGATTCTAGAACAATACTGGACAATTCAGGAGCAGATCAATTGATTGGACGTGGAGATATGTTATATACCCAAGGAAACGATTTAATCAGAATTCAATGTGCATTTGTAGATACCCCCGAAGTTGCGGATATTACAGATTATATTGGCTCACAAAAGGCCTACCCAGATGCTCATTTACTTCCAGAATACATAGGGGAAGAAGGAGCTAGCACTACTATTGACAACAATATAAGTGAGCGAGACAAGTTATTTAGAGAGGCAGCGGAGGTATTAGTCATTGCTCAACAAGGGAGTACTTCATTATTGCAAAGAAAATTAAAGTTAGGATACAATCGAGCTGGACGAATCATCGATCAGCTTGAGGCCTCCGGAATCGTAGGGCCTTTTGAAGGAAGTAAAGCTAGGCAAGTACTAATTTCAAGTTTAGAAGCATTAAATCAACATTTAGACAATGAACATAATGATTATTAAAATGAAAACAGTATTAACAATTACTTTATTATTTATAGCAGTTAGCGGCATAAGAGCGCAAGACACTAAATCATTATTAGCTGAAGTTTCAAATAAAGTTAGAAGTTATGAAAACATTCAGATAGATTTTAAATATAGCCTTCAAAATTCTAGAGAAAACGTACAACAAGAAACTCAAGGTAATATTGTACTAAGAGGCGAACATTATGTTTTAAATATGTTGGGAGTCACTAGAATTTTTAATGGAAAAACAATATATACCATAGTGCCTGAAGATGAAGAAGTAACAATTTCTGCATACGACGAGCGAGAAGATAAGAGTATTTCAGTTTCTGAAATGCTAACATTTTATGAAAACGGATATACCTATAAAATGGATTTATTGAAAAATATACGAGGAAGAAGAATTCAATTCATACAACTAAATCCGATCGATACTAGTGAAGAGATAAAAAATATTTTATTGGGAATCGATATGAAAACAAAACATATTTACCAACTAATACAGACTGATTCCTCGGGAACCAGTTATACCATAACTGTTAATTCTTTTAAAACCAACGAAGCTATTTCTAAGAATTTATTCACCTTTGATGAAGAAAAATTTACCAAGCAAGGGTATTATATAAATAAGTTGGATTAATTATTAAATGAAAACATTAGATCGTTATATCTTATCTAGTTATCTGAAGACGTTTTTTAGCGTCTTTATTATTTTGATGTTTATTTTTATTCTTCAAAGTATCTGGTTATATATTTCGGAACTGGCAGGACGAGGGTTGGATTTGCTAATTGTATTTAAATTTTTATGGTACGTTTCACCAAGACTTATACCCCTTGTATTACCGCTTACTATATTGGTTACCTCGTTAATGGTGTTTGGAAGTTTTTCTGAAAATTATGAGTTTGCTGCGATGAAATCTACAGGTATTTCGCTACAAAGAGCCATGAGAAGTCTTACTTTTTTTATTGTTTTTTTAAGTATTCTTGTGTTTTTCTTTGCTAACAACGTTATTCCTTACTCGGAATATCGTTGGTTAAATTTGAGAAGAAATATACAGCAATTTAAGCCCGCTATGGCAATTGCAGAGGGTCAATTTAGTCAAATTGGAGATGAGTTTAATATAAAAGTAAAAAAGAAAAGTGGAGAAAACGATCGGTTTTTAGAGGAAGTCGTAATTCATAAAAAAGATGCAAATCGTTTTAATGGAAACCATACTGTTATCATAGCAGACAAAGGAGAATTAACTTCTGAAGAAGGGAGCAATACCCTTTCATTAGTATTAAACAATGGTAATTATTACAATGAAATTTTCACTAAAGATCCCATGAAAAAAGTTCGTCAAGAGTTTGTTCGAAGCTCATTTGACGAATATGTAATAAATATAGATTTAACTGAATTTAATAATAAAGATGTAGATAAGGAGAATAAGTTAAATAATCAAAACATGTACAATGTTAAAGAATTAAGAGCAGAAATTGACTCTCAATCACAACGTTATACCAATACGATTAAAGCGTTTTCAAATAGCATGTATTTTAGAACAGGGATGACAAAATTTACTAGGAATAAAAAAACAACATATAATGCGATCCCTAAAGACACTATTCCTTTCAGTCCAAAGGATACACTTCTCAACCTATTTAGTGCAAAACATCAAAAGGAAATTGTAAAAATGGCCCTGAACAATGTAAAAAGTTCACTACAAGCGGTAAAATCAAAAAATAAAGAATATACTAATAAAGAAAAGCAATTAAATAAATACGAAATAGCTCTCAACGAAAAATACGCTTTAGCGGTCACCTGTATCATATTGTTTTTTGTGGGGGCTCCGCTAGGGGCAATCATCAGAAAAGGTGGAATGGGATTGCCCATGGTAATTGCCATCGTATTATTTTTAACCTATCATTTTATAGGTATTTTTGCAAAAAATAGTGCTGAAGATGGCACCTTGCATCCGGTGATCGCTTCCTGGCTGAGCACCTTAATTATGTTACCGCTAGGAATATGGCTAACGTATAGGGCAACAACGGATCAAGGTATCATGAGTTTTGACCGAATTAGCTCACTAATGACTAAGCTATTTAAGAAGAAGGAAAAGAAAAATTAATAATGACAAAGAATAGATATCTTTGCAAAAGACTAAAACCAAAAAATGATTTCTACTAATAACGAATCTACCCTAAAACTCAATACCATTTCTGATGCCATCGAAGATATAAAAAAAGGAAAGGTGGTAATTGTTGTTGATGATGAAAATAGAGAAAATGAAGGTGATTTTATTGCTGCTGCAGAGATGGTGACTCCAGAGATGATTAATTTCATGGCCACTCACGGCAGGGGTTTAATTTGTGCTCCACTCACTGAAGAACGATGCGAAGAGTTAGGGCTAAGCATGATGGTCAAAAACAATACTGTATTACACAATACACAGTTTACTGTTTCTGTCGATTTAATTGGTCAAGGATGTACTACTGGAATATCGGTACATGATCGCTCAAAAACTATAAAAGCCCTTGTCGATAAAAACACCAAGGTACATGATTTGGGTCGGCCTGGTCATATTTTTCCTCTCAGAGCTAAAGAAGGAGGGGTTTTAAGAAGAACTGGTCATACAGAGGCCTCAATTGACCTTGCTCGTCTTGCTGGTTTACAACCAGCTGGAATTTTAGTTGAGATTCTCAACGAAGATGGAACCATGGCTCGATTGCCAGAGTTAATAAAAGTTGCTAAAAAATTTGATTTAAAACTAATATCCATCGAAGATTTAGTAGCCTACCGTATGGAACACGATTCTTTAATTAGTAAAAAAGAAGATTTTAAAATTAATACAAAATATGGCAATTTTAGGTTAAGAGCTTACCAACAAACTACCAACGACCAAATACACATTGCACTAACAAAAGGCAAATGGAAAAATACAGAACCTGTTTTAGTAAAAGTAAATTCTACCTTGATTAATAATGATATCCTGGGAACGTTAACCAACAATGCCGATAAAAAGATTGAAGACATGTTTTCTGTTTTTAATAAGGAAGGTAAAGGAGCAATAGTTTTTATTAACCAACAAAGTCAATCTATTAACCTCCTTTCAAGATTAAAAAGCCTAAAGGAAGCTCAATCCGACCAGATGGTAGCAAAAGCACCAAGAATCGTAATGGACTCAAAAGATTTTGGAATTGGCGCACAAATATTACACGATCTAGGCATCCGAAAAATACGATTGGTAACTAACTCCAAGAATATAAAAAAACGAGTGGGGATGATAGGTTATGGACTTGAAATCAGTGAATATGTAAATTACTAAAGGTATTAATCATTAAAAAAAAACCTACTTATTGTAGGCTTTTTTTTAATCGTTTAAGACTTTTATTATAAGACAGCTGCTATTGCGGCTCTCATTTTTTCAGCTCGAAGTATCACTTCATCTTCTGACCAACCTACTTTTACCAGCGAGGATATTGTTCTACTCATAATTGCATCACTTTTTGAAAAATTAGTATTATTTAATTTCTCTAATTGATGTCTTATCGTACCGTTTACAGGTCCTAATGATTTAACGTTCCGTAAATGTTCCCATCCGTTGATATAATGCCAGTTATTAGTGTACCAGTAAAAATTAGCCTCAACACCATGATCCACTAGACTTTTATGAGCTTTTTTAGCCAATTCCTCGTTTGGTAGAAAGAAATTTACAAAAGAGTAATTCTCCTCCCCTCCTTCAGGTATCGTTCTGAATGTTATTTCTGCTAGGCTTGACAATGCATTTCTAACAATCGTATAATTCCTTTTTTGGATAGATAAAATAGTATCAAACTTTGTTAATTGACCAAGGCCTACCGCAGCATGTAATTCAGATATACGGTAATTATATCCTAGAACAGGATGTGTTTCAGCACCACGATCATTTCCTATATGATCGTGACCATGATCTTGATATTGATCGGCATTTACATAATACTGTTTATTATTGGTTATCACTGCTCCTCCTTCACCACAAGTAATCATTTTTACAAAATCAAACGAGAAACATCCTAAATCTCCAATACTTCCGAGCGACTTACCTTTATAGGTCCCTCCTATGGCTTGACAAGCATCTTCCAGTAATAATAAATTATGCTGATCACATAAATTTCTTAATGCCTCCAGATTGGCCATAGAACCGCACATATGAACGGGCATAATGCATTTTGTCTTGGAGGTGATAGCCTTCTCAACCGATACGGGATCTAAGGTCAAGGTGCTATCGATATCTACAAGAACCGGAACAGCTCCTGAAGCTATTATAGATTCAAAACTAGCTACAAATGTAAAAGAAGGCATTATTACTTCATCGCCTGCTCCAATACCAGCAGATGCTAGTGCTACAGTTAGTGCAGCAGTTCCACTTGAAACCAACTGACAATAGTCTACCCCCATTTTATTTGCAAATTCGGTTTCAAATTCTTTGGCTTTCCAATGGCCATTTCTCAATCCATCAAAACCATAACGCATTAAAATACCACTCTCTAGAACATCGTTTACGTTTTTGCGCTCTTCGTCGCCAAACATTTCAAATCCAGGCATATTATATTTTTTTTTAAATTAAATAGGTTACAAAGATAGTAGTTGCACATAAAAAAATACAATCCTACTTAATATTATTCTAAATCAATAACAATTTCATCAACACCTCTTCTTACTTTCTTCAATTCTGAAAAAGCATCATCAACTGAACGATGTCCAACAGCCATAACTAAAACCGATTGTAAGCCTTTAGCTGATAGATTTAAATAGGAGTCATATTGGTCGGGTTGAAAACCTTCTATAGGGCAAGCGTCAATTTCTTCTACGGCGCACACTGTGAGTAAATTTCCCATTGTTAGATAAGCTTGTTTAGCGGCCCATATTGTTATTTCTTCATCTGTTTTTTTTGAAAAATTATCAATCAAATAATCTTCATATGATTTTAAAATATCACGAGAAGTGTTTCTTGTTTTATTCACTAAATCGAAATATTTTTTTATAAACTTAGCATCAATACTATTTTCAATACAAATAACAAAAATATGTGAAGCATTTCCTACTTGCCCCTGATTATAGGATAAGGGAACTAAATCTTTAATTATTTTAGGATTGCTAATAACAACTAATTTTAAGGGTTGTAAGCCATATGAAGTGGCTGTTAAGTTAAAAGCTTCTTTAAGAATCGTTATTTTTTTCGATGAAACTTTTTTGGTAGCATCGAATTTCTTAGTAGCATACCGCCACTCTAATTTTTTTAATATATCAAAACTCATAATTGATTACATTTGTTTTAGCAAAAATAAACATTGTTTATAAAGTGTTTTTCTTTTTACTATCAATACATTAAATACAACTATGAAAAATATACATACTCTAATAAAAAACAGCGAAACAAGGCTGTTCAAAGCGGTATTTCCAAATACCACCAATCATTATGGCACTCTATTTGGTGGAACTGCATTGCAACTCATGGATGAGGTTTCGTTTATTTGTGCAACTCGATTTAGCCGTAAAAAAGTAGTGACCGTATCTTCAGACAAAGTAGACTTTGCTAAATCTATACCAGAGGGTACTATTGTTGAGCTAGTGGCTTCTATTAAGTCAGTCGGAACAACAAGTTGTGTGGTAAATGTTGATCTATTTATGGAAGAGATGTACAGTTCAAGACGCGATAAAGTGGTCAATGGATCCTTTACATTTGTAGCCATCGATGACCAAAAAAAACCAATCCCAATTATTGATCTTTAATAATATTTTTTCTTTAACCAAAAGGCAACTTTTACTAGTAAAATTAAAGCTGGAACCTCAACTAAAGGCCCTATAACTCCGGCAAATGCCTGCCCAGAATTCAACCCAAAAATCGCGATAGAAACTGCTATTGCCAATTCAAAATTATTGCCTGCTGCTGTAAATGATATTGCGGCATTTTTGTCATAACTAGCACCTAACGCTTTGCTAGTAAAAAAACTGATAAAAAACATGATGATAAAATAAATTAATAAGGGGATTGCAATAATTAAAACATCCATCGGTATTTTAACGATTAACTCTCCTTTTAACGAAAACATCATAACGATAGTAAATAATAGAGCTATTAAGGTTAATGGAGATATCCTTGGTAAAAATATTTCAGTATACCATTTTTCTCCTTTTATTTTTACTAAAAACAACCTGCTCATTATACCCAGTAAAAAAGGAATCCCCAGATAAATAAAAACACTTTCAGCAATTAACCCAATAGAAATATCTATAATAGCTCCATTAAAACCAAAGTAAGGAGGTAAAATTGTTATAAATAACCAAGCATAAAAACTATATCCAAATACCTGAAATATACTATTTAAAGCAACCAATCCTGCTCCATATTCTGAACTGCCCTCTGCTAAATCATTCCAAACTAAAACCATAGCAATACAACGAGCCAATCCAATTAATATCAAACCCACCATATATTCTGGATAGTCTTTTAAAAATACTAGGGCTAAAACAAACATTAAGAGTGGTCCAACAATCCAGTTCAGTAAAAGCGAAATAGAAAGCACTTTTATATTTTTAAAAACTTTAGGTAATAAGGCATAATTAACTTTTGCCAAGGGAGGATACATCATGAGTATTAAACCAATTGCTATGGGAATATTGGTAGTTCCGCTATTATATTGATCCATATAGTCAGGAAATGATGGAACAAAGTAACCCATTCCAACGCCTAAAGCCATGGCAATAAAAATCCATAAAGTTAAATTACTATCTAAAAAATTAAGTTTCTTGTTCATTTTATTTAATTTTTGAAAAAACATATTTCATTTCGGTAGCTATTTGCAGGCTTCTTTCTTTATACTTTTCTTTTTCTAAAACTGAGTTGTCAAAAAATTTAGGATCTTCATACATCACCGAGATTCTCTTTTCAGCTCCTGGTATTATAGGGCAGTTTTCATCTGCATCGGAACAAGTCATTACCACTGCAAAATTAGTTACTTGATTTACTTTATGATCGTAAACTTTTGAAAAACCATTAATTGGTTTTTCTGATTTTGAAAAATAGATGTGAAATCTTGGGTTCCATCCTTTTTTTTCAATTTTAAAAATAAAACCCTGTTCTTCAAGAGTATCTTTTATAGTCTGGTATAATTTTGTTGCTTCTGTTCCGCCAGAAAAGCAAAATAGTTTAGGGATATTATAAAAAGCGGCACAGGTTTGAGCCCAAATTTGAGCTAAATGACTTCTTCTGGAATTGTGCGTACATATAAAATTTATATGGCAAACTTCATCTAAGTTTTTTTTATCTTGAATGTATTCAATTAAATCATTTAAGACTGTCTTTCTATCTTCTGTTACAGTATTACTATTTAAATCCTCTATGGTATTTATAATTTGATCAAATAACATCGCCTAAAATTAAAAAACAAAACTATTACTTTTATTATTAAAACTTTAAATAAATATTAAGATAAAATTAGGGTATTTAGCCCGTTATTGCACCTCGAATAAAAACCCATTTTAATTGATGAAAAAGATCATTTTTCTTATCTTCTTAATGAGCTCAATTGTTTCAGCTCAAGAGACATTTACAATAAGTGGAACTGTGGAAGAAGCTGCCAATGGAGAAACTGCATTTGGAGCCTCTGTGTACCTTAAAGGTACGTCCATCGGAGGTATGACAAACGAATATGGTTTTTATTCCATCTCAGCTCCAAAAGGATCTTATACCCTTGTTGTATCATATATCGGTTTTCAAGATATTAACAGGGAGCTCATCCTTGATGAAAATCAAAAAATAAACTTTCAAATAGAAGAAACTTCTACGCAATTAGATCAGGTCGTTATTAACGTAGATGAATCTGATAAGCTTAGTATTCGGGATCCTCAAATGAGCGTTACTAAAGTAAAAATTAATACGATAAAAAAAATACCGGTCGTTTTAG
>Ga0206125_10000517_pt1 | contig 50366 bp, 53 predicted proteins | sample Helgoland_Spring_4_FD_148598 | JGI IMG/M metagenome (GOLD analysis project Ga0206125, IMG submission 148598) | Pelagic subsurface seawater microbial communities from Kabeltonne, Helgoland, North Sea - Helgoland_Spring_Bloom_20160331_1 | ecosystem: Environmental > Aquatic > Marine > Epipelagic ... | reverse complement strand
ATCTTGTAGGAAATTTATTATTATTCATTTTCTACTAACATATAATTATCATAATCCTCATCGTCATTAAATAATTTATTCATATTTATTACTTCTGGTTTATCTTTTTCATGTACAAATAATTTTCGTATTAATGAATCATCACGAAAACGAACACTATAAGTTTGTTGAAAATTATTTCTCCCAATTCTTCCCAAAGCCTGAATTGTTTTTTCTTGTGTCATATTTTCAAGATCTTTACCAATATATCCATGACAAAATTGATAATTGGTTCCATAAATATAATTGGAAGAAGCAATAATCATGAATAACTTTTGATTTTGAGCCAAATCTTTCATAATTTGAGTATAATCTCCATTCTTATGTTCTACAAATACACCAATACCCATTAACAATAAAATTTTCCATATATCATCCACGTCTTTTAATAACATAATTTTAACAACATTTGGTTCACTTATATCACAAGTAAAAGAAGTTTTATATTTTTTACCATCAGCCCATTTACTAAGATGTTCTTTTCTATTTGGAATAAATAAATCATTTAATTCGATTGATTTTATACTATTTCTTAAATCTTCTAATTTCTTTCGTATTTGTTTCATTTCAGGTGTCAATCTATCCTTTATCATTTTATTACTATCTTCTGATATGTCTGTTGTTCCATCTTCGAATAACTTTTCCTGTTTATCAATTTCATTATTTACTTTTTTATTGTATTCAATCGATTCACTAATTTCATTCATTATTTGAATCGGAATTTTTGCTTGTTGAACACAAAATTTCGCAATTTTATTAATATCTTCAGCAAGGAATATGCTTGGACCATCTGTTAAAGTGTGAGCATCCTTTGTGATAAAATAAGCATTAGAATCATATTCTTTCTCTGTTTTTAATTTAAAATGATTATAAATAGAGGTCCACTTATCTTCTTCCAAATTTTTCAATACTAATAAATAATAGTTTTTAAGATTATACATGTTGATATCTTGAATAGAGGAGAAATAACGTTCAATAAAATATCTTTCGTTTGATATATATTTTTTCTCATCCACATAAATCAAAAATTTCACAATTTCATTCAAATCAAAATAACGTAGAATTGTTTTATAATTTTCACAATGTTCTACACATTCTATTATCTCTTTATAATTATCCCATAATAAATGAGGAATGCATATTTCACAATTTTTATTAACTAGAGGAATCGATTTTTTACAATCATGACTGATTACCGAATGTATATCTCCATTAAATCTTGATCTAAAATTAGCAATTGTAGAATGTATTTCTTCTTCTTTGGGTAAAGTAGCTGATGATAATACCATATTTGGAATAATATTTTTTTTCCAATTACCTTGAATAATAGTATGCAAAGGATGCGTCATTTCATCCATTGTAATAGTAGGTTCATCCCAAAAGGTAATAATATCTTCTTTTTCATTAAAAGCACACATATAATACATCGCAGGAAGATACGACTTAATATCGCAAATCATAATTTCCACATTATCACCTACCGAATTATCCACTTTAAAAATTCCACCTGTTCTATAATTTTTTGTATATTCTTTTGCTGCCGAAAAATGTAGTCGAATATCTTCAGCATCACTACAATTAAAACCCAATGCTATTTTTTTTCCAACAGATAATGCCGATTTTGCTAATGCCAATCCTACGTGTCGTGCTGCACATACAAAGATAATTCTATATTTTTCAGATAAACCAATAGGTGTTAATGTTTTTCCTGTCGCTGTTGGAGCGATATATAAAACCAATTTTGGCGAATTTTGTTTAAAAATAGAATATATTTGTTTTTGATGATTATATAATTCGATATCGGTAAATTTATTCGTATAATTGTTTTTTTCAATAATATTTTGCGCATTTTTAATAACATAATTTAAATTAATATCTTCTTTATATGTTTCAAGTATAAAATGAACAAATTCCAATACATATTTATTAATAATTGATATAGATACATGGGTTAATTTTTCTAATGTGTAATAATAAAATACATATTGAGATGAGTTATCATTATATTTTTTAAGAAAATTATCACATAATTCAATCAATGTATATTCAAAAATATTTGATTTATTTAAATTATTATCATAATTGTCCATCTTCATACTATCCATTTTTTTTGGTTTATCCTTCTTTTTAAAATTCGTTTTTAATGTATAATTTAAACCATATTTTGTATTATAATTTTGTATTGATTTCTGAAAATATTTTTCATATAAATAATAATGATTTAAATCGTTATCGATAATTTTAATAAAACCCATTAATGATATATTATCATTATATTTAGCATTAACATCATGAAAACCATTTTTTAAAAATTCTATAATTTTCTTCTCATTTATTGTAACAGGAATTTCAATACTTTCCCATTCTAACTTTGATAATTTTTGTTGATACAAATCCATTGTAATATTTACTGCTTATTAATTTTTAAATATATAATCAATTTTATTATTTATTTAAAATAATTATTTAATAAATTTTTTATTTAAAATAGCACTCGATTTATATTTTAATATATCTAATTGATCGGATGTTGTTTTAAAATTTTCTTTTCCATAAATATCTTGTAATAATAACCATTCAAATAATCCTCCTGGATAAATATAAATATTAGTAAAACCTAATTCCCCAAATTGTTTGTATTTTTTATAAACTAAATTGTCATTACAATTTTTTCCATATAAAATAATAGGATGCGATTTATTTACTTGAATTAGATTATTGATAATACTTTCTTCATTTTGAAATTCGACTGTATTAAATATTAAACATTTTTGTTCATGATTAGGCAATGTATTAATGAGTAAATATTGTGAATTATTCATACATGATTTAATATCTTCAAAATTTACTTTTGGAATTGATATTTCTGAACCCATTATTAAATTATATAAAATAATCTATTACTATTAATATTCTTTTTTATTTAAATAAAATTTTTATTTCTATTAAAAATAAAAAAAGAATATATAATATATAACAATGAATTCATCTGATTCATATGATATAACCGATTGTTCAGGAGAATTAATTTTTGCGACATTATATAATACACCAATGAGCAAGGATAATATGACCTTACTAGATAATATTGTAATAGATGATTCTAATAAAATCATAGATATTACTTTAAAACCGAGAGAAATAACATATAATGATTTTAGATTAATTAATTATCCTACTACTACTGGACATTTTCAAATGAATAAAATAAATAATACATATTTAAATTTCGATCAATGGGAAATAGAGACCGATGATGGTATTTCAAAATTTATTTTTTATGATTTTATTTTTTCAGCAATAGAACAAAAAATAGGCATCAATAAAAATTCATTTAATCCTGCATTAAAATTAACAATAGAAAAACAAGCAGTAAAAATGAACAATTTTACTGATTTTATTACACATGGTTCAGTATATGCATTAACATGGCACGAAATTACTACTTTACTTGAACAAATAGGTCTTATATACAATGTAGATGAAAATAAGAATGAGAAACCAATTTGTTTGACTATGGTATTAAATTATAAACCATTATTTGTTCAAGATTTAACAATAAGAATTTATTGTCCATTTATTGTTACTGGTATATATAAAAATTGGACACCATTATCTATTGCATAAATATAATTATTATAAATGATATTTTTTTTATTATTTATAATAATTCATAATATTATTATGAATTCATTTACATCATGTAATGATGATATATTAAAAATAGCACATAGAGGTTATTCTGAAATGTATGGAGATAATAATATAATATCTTTTCAGAAAGCAATTGAAAATAAATTTGATATGATTGAAATGGATATTCAATTATCAAAAGACAATAAAATAATTATTTATCATGACATACACATTGATAATAGATATGTTAAAAATATACATAGTAAAGAATTATCCGCAAAATATAATATCATTACATTAAAAGATTTTTTTAATCAAGTAAATTATAAAAATATCAAAATAAATTTTGATTTAAAAGGAGAGAACCCTGAATTATTAATTGAGACATTGATATCTATATTGTTTGAATACCACGTAGATACATCATTATTATATATTTCATCTTTTAATAAAAAATTTATCCATTATTTGATTATTTTTAAAAGACATTGTTATATGAATTATAAAATTGGATTTATTACCTCCAATACTTATTTAGATTTTGAACTCGATATTTTATTACAAGGAACAAATTTTATTGTTATAGATTATACCATGTTAACACATAATGTCGTTGAATATTGTCATCATAAAGGAATCGATGTTTTTACATATACAAATAAAAACATTTACACATACGATTTAATTAAACAATTTAACATAGATGGCATTATTTCTAATTGTAAATTACCTGATATTAATCAAATTTAACAATGATTTCTACATCTTCTTTTTTAATACTTTTTACGGCTGAGACACTTAATTCTTCTCTCTTTTTACGTGTTTTATTATTATTATTATATGAATCTTTATTTTTAGAGGTACTATTACGATTGTTCATATCATGTTCTATACTTGTATGATTTTCTTCAATATATTTGATTACCTCGTTTTCTAATGCCCATTTGAAAAAATTTAATTGCCCAATAGTAGTTTGAATGACACTTCCATTTTTATAAGGAATTGTGATTCTATCCCAACGACAAAACGGATCAAACCTTTTTTTACTATAAGCTTTTAATTTTAATTTATAATCAAAATAGACTTTAAATCGAACCGGATTTTCATTTTTAATTACATCATATACAGTAAAATTTTTCTTTGCAAAATTAGTAACAAACCAATCAACTATACGAAGTGAAATTTTAGATTCGCCATTAATAATTTGCAGCATATTATGTAAATTATTGTCATTATTATAATAAACTAATAAATTTTTTAATAATAATTCATTTTGTGTTGTGTAATTTTTCACCATTTAATATAATTATTAAAGGGTAAGTATTTAAATGAATTTCATATCTAATTTATTTATCTATTTTATGAATAATCAATTGTTTCGAAAACAAAAATTTTTTATTATTTGTTCTTCGCCGCTGTATATTACATTGTAAACAAGAAATAATGGTATTCTCATTATTATGTCCATTATAATTATTTATACGATCCAATGTCCATTGATTTTGTTGCAATTTTTTATTATATATAATAAAAATATCCTTCTTACAATATAAACATTTTAATTTTGATTCTATTAATTTAATAATAATTTCATCATATAATAATTCACTAGTATTTTCATGTATATTTTTTGTTTTATCTTGTTGTAAATATCCACTTATTTTTTTATTGATTTCCTTTTTTATATATATATGAGGTTCACATAAATTATCTTGTAGAAAAATATTATTAATATAAGTTAATTGATTTTTTCTCTCTAACCAAATATCAGGGATGTTATTATTATTTTTTTTTTCATCATATTTTTTATGAATACTAATATTTTTTATACTCGAATCATTATCCATATATATAATAATATTAATAAATAAGTTAGAATTTTCTCTTTATGTATATATATAAAGCAATCATGGACAATAATCAATGTAATGAACTTAAAAACATACAATATAAATCTATGCTTTTAAGTAAAAATATAACAACACCAGAATTAATTTCATTAAAATCTAATAACAATAATATAGATATTGATAAATTCTTGGATGACGAAAAAAATATTTGTTATGCAGAAAGTTGGAATAAAATGGATAAAGCATTCAAAGTAAAAAAATTATATAAATATGCAGAACATTATTGTATCAAAAATAATTGTCCAGATAATATTGTTAAAAATTTAAAAGTTTTATTAAAATCTCATTTGGATAAGAAAAGATTAATAAATAATAAAGAAGTAGAATATTGTAAAGAAAAACAAGAAATAATAAATATTCCTAATTTGAATTACAAAAATAAACGATTTACAATCGATAGAGCAGATAAAAGAGTATCTACTATTAAATCATTAGCACCATCAAAATCACAATTAGCAAAAACAATAAAAAAAAAATCAAAAAAAAGATCACCCAAAATTATTGTTGAAGATAATACTGAAGATAATAATAAAATTAATTTATAAATAAATTGAAATAGAATAATATATACATATAATATATATATACATTATTAGTGTAATGAACATTTCATTTAAAAATGAAAATATAATAAATATTGTACAAAAAATAAACAATAAAACTTCTTTAAATAATTATGATGGTGAGAATATCAATGAATGTGGTATTGAAAAGGATGATAGTGATAATAGCGACAATGAGGAAGACTATAATAATAGTGAAACAGATAATTTAATAGAATCATCGTGTTATATTATTGATGATACAATCAATAATAATCCTTTAGAATTAAGTAATCCAAAATTCAATGATAATTTAAAATATCATGTAGAAAATATATTATATGAACAATTGAAAGATATTTATGATATAGATATCATATTTTCATTAATAGAAAATATTTATACATTATCTTATAATACCTATTTTTCAAATATAATGCCATCTCGTTCTTATGATTCTTCTTTTATTAGAAGAATACCAAATGTATCAAAAATGACGAAAAAAATAAATCATATTCGAAATAAACCTCAACCAGAACAAAGAACTAGTGAGTGGTATTCATTTAGACATGAATTAATTACAGCAAGCAACGCATGGAAAGCATTAGATACTCAAGGTTGTATAAATAGTTTGATATATGAAAAATGTGTTCCAAGTAATACATCTAAATTTGATACATTAAATACGACAACACCATTTCATTGGGGGCACAAATATGAACCCTTATCGGTAATGTATTATGAATATACTTACAAAACATTAGTAGAGGATTTTGGATGTCTTCCTCATGATAAATATTCATTTTTAGGAGCATCTCCAGATGGTATTAATACTGATAAAAAATCGTATAGATATGGGCGAATGTTAGAAATTAAAAATATCGTGAATCGTGAAATTAATGGAATTCCGAAAAAAGAATATTGGATTCAAATGCAATTACAAATGGAAGTTTGTGAATTGAACGAATGTGATTTTCTAGAAACACATTTCAAAGAATACGAAAATGAAGAAGAATTTAATAATGATGGTACATTTACAAAAACCGAAACCGGGAATTTAAAAGGTATTATTTTGTATTTTATAAAAGATGGTCAATATCATTATGAATATTCACCATTACATATTTCAAAGGATGATTTTGAAAAATGGGAATTTGATATAATGGAAAAAAATAAATCGAATCAATGGATACAAAATATTTATTGGAAATTAGAAAAGGTAAGTTGTGTATTGGTACTTAGAAATAAATTTTGGTTTAAAAATTGTATTGATAAATTTAAAAATATATGGCAAACTATCGAATATGAACGAAAAAATGGATATGAACATAGAGCCCCTGTAAAACGAGAGAAGAAAAAAATACAACCTATTGTTGATAATAAACCCAATAAATGTTTGTTAAATATTAAACAAGTATCTAATGTAGAATGTGATTCAAATTGTAATGTATCTATTCCTGATGCACAAATAGATAAATTTAAAAAGATTCGTACAGAATCATTTGATGACGTAGAAAAAAACAAAGAAGAAATATTGAATATTGTTATGAAAAATGTTTTCGATTAGTTTTCGATTATACATTTGAACATGTGTTCACATAATTTACACGTATACCACTATCAAATGGAATTACCTTATATTTTTTTTCACCATTTAACATATAATCTTGATCTTCGTTAAATGATTCTGGATATAACATTTGTAATGATTCGGTGTTTTTAATTTGAGTTTCGTAAATTGTATATACAATATAGATCCCTGCTATTAATAATAATATATTAATAATAAATTGATTCATTATATATTTAATGAATATTTTTTTATAATGCTAAAAAATATTATGAATAATAATCATTTAAAATATTCATAATATACTATTATAAAGATGAGTTATGTTGATGAAATGCGAGTAACTAAACGAAATAAAGGTTTAGAGGAGATATCATTTGATAAAATTTTAAAACGAATCAAATCAATTGGTAGAGAACAAGATTTGCATAATATTAATTATAGTGCATTGTGTTTAAAAATTATCGATCAGTTATATGATAAAATAGAAACAACTAAAATTGATGAATTAACCGGAGAACAATGTGCTTCTCAAACAACCAAACATCCTGATTTTGGTAAATTAGCGAGTGCAATCGTTATTTCTAATTTACACAAAAATACCAAATCGAATTTTTTATCTGTTATGAGACAATTATATCAAAATAATTTTATTTCTAAATCCATTATTAATGTTATTGAAAAGCATAAAGATATTATAAATAATACATTAGACTATTCCAGAGATAATTTAATAGATTATTTTGGATTTAAAACCTTAGAAAAATCTTATTTAATGAGAATTAATAAAGTAATTGTAGAACGACCTCAACATATGTGGATGCGTGTATCTATTGGCATTCATGGTGATAATATTGAACGAATTAAAGAAACATATGACTATATGTCAAAATTATATTTCACCCATGCAACTCCTACTTTATTTAATGCAGGAACACCTAGACCGCAATTAAGTTCTTGTTTTTTATTATCATTAGAAGAAGATAGTATTAGTGGTATTTATAATACCTTGAAGGATTGTGCAATGATCTCAAAATGGGCAGGAGGAATTGGAATCCATGTTCATAATTTAAGAGCAACAGGTAGTCATATACGCGGAACAAATGGAATATCTAATGGTATAGTACCCATGTTGCGTGTGTTTAATATGACTGCACGCTACGTTGATCAATGTATTACACCAAATACGTATATATATACAACCAAAGGACCATTATTAATTGAAAATGTATATGCGGGAGAAACACAAATATATAATAGTGAAGGAAAAAATGAAACAATTGATAATGTATTAGAACATTCTTATAATGGAGAAATATTTAATATATATACTATGCATTCTATTGAACCTTTACAAATTACAGGAGAACATCCTGTTTATGTATTAAATAATCAAAAACGAGGATTAAATTATTCTATAATAACAAATCGATTACAAAAAAAAATTATATCTCCTGAATGGAAAGATGTAAAAGAATTAGATAATAATGATATTATGTTATATAAAATACCTACATATGAAAAGGATATATCTCGTATTAGTGAAAAAGATTGTTATATGTATGGAATAATATTAGGGGATGGATATATGAAAAATAAATCAGAAACAGGACATATTACATTACATGTAGTTAATAAAAGACATGTTTTAGAATTTTGCGAGGAATATTTTATCAATAAATGTGTAAATTATAAAATAGATATTAATGAAAATATAGCTCGAATTAGATGGAATAAAAATAATGTTTTACCTTTTCGTTATAAAGATATATATGATGAACAAGGTGAAAAACATATATATCATTCATGGTTAAATTTACCTATTAATAAAATAAAATATATAGTAAAAGGTTTACTTGTAACTGATGGTTGTATTCAAAAAGAAATAATATTTGATTCTACATCACGTAATTTAATTGAAAGTATGAAATATTTATTATTACGTATGAAAATATTATCTAGTGGTTATATTCGTAATCGTATAGGAAAATCTCATAATACAAATAAAGGATTGATAACACATAAAAAAATAAATTATTGTTTACGCGTACCAAAAACGGCAGAAATATGTAAATTAGTAAATATAACAAAAGAAAATAAAAGTTATGAAAAGTTTTTTCTATATGAAAATTTATTAGGAACAAGAATACAAAAAATAGAAAAAACTAATTATTCGGGAACATTATACGATTTACAAATGAAAGAAGTTCATGATTATATGATACATCATGGAATTATTCATAATGGTGGTGGAAAAAGAAATGGTAGTTTTGCTATTTATATTGAACCCTGGCATGGAGATATTGAATCATTTTTAGATTTAAGAAAAAATCATGGCGATGAAGAATTGAGAGCCCGTGATTTATTTTATGCATTATGGATTCCTGATCTTTTTATGAAAAAAGTCAAAAATAACGAAGATTGGTGTTTATTTTGTCCCAATATATGTCCAGGGTTGAGTGAAGCATATGGAGATGCTTTTAATGAATTATATTCAAAATATGAAAATGAGGAAAAATATATGAAAAAGGTGAAGGCTCGTGATTTATGGTTTAAAGTGTTAGATAGTCAAATGGAAACAGGAACACCTTATTTATTATACAAAGATGCGTGTAATGAAAAATCCAATCAAAAAAATTTGGGAACCATAAAATCATCTAATTTATGTACAGAAATTATCGAATATAGTGATGAGAAAGAAAGCGCTGTTTGTAATTTGGCTAGTATTGCTTTAAGCAAATTTGTAAAAGAAGATAAAACATTTGATTATGATAAATTACATGAGCTTTCGAAAATTGTTACTTATAATTTAAACAAGGTCATTGATGTCAATTATTACCCTACCGAAAAAACAGAAAGAAGTAATATGCGTCATCGTCCCATTGGAATTGGTGTTCAAGGATTAGCAGATACATTTATGTTAATGGATATTTCTTTTACTTGTGATAAAGCAAAAGAAACAAATAAATTTATTTTCGAAACGATTTATCATGGGGCATTAGAAATGTCTAATGAAATAGCGAAAGAACGATATGAATTATTTAAAAACAATGAATATAAAACCGCGAATGAAATGATTAAATCGAAACATTTTCATAAATATGAAGCCGAAAATATAAACAAAATAAATGAACGACATATCGGAGCTTATAGTACTTTTACTGGTTCACCTGCTTCTACTGGAATATTACAATTTGATATGTGGAATATGGAACCCAGTAATCGTTACGATTGGAATACATTAAAAAAAAATATTATTGATTATGGAATCCGTAATTCTTTGTTATTGGCTCCCATGCCAACAGCAAGTACTTCGCAAATATTAGGCAACAACGAATGTTTTGAACCATTTACTAGTAATATTTATACGAGACGAACCATTGCCGGTGAATTTGTTATGGTGAACAAATATTTAATGAATGAATTGATTGAATTGGATATATGGAATGATGATGTAAAAGCAAGTATTATTGAGAATAAAGGAAGTATTCAACATATTGAAGGATTATCTGACCATATAAAAGAAAAATATAAAATTGTGTGGGAAATGTCTATGAAAGAATTAATTAACATGGCTGCTGATAGAGGTGCATTTATTTGTCAAAGTCAAAGTTTGAATTTATGGTTAGAAGATCCTACCTATAATACGTTGACCTCCATGCATTTTTATAGTTGGGAAAAAGGATTAAAAACAGGAATCTATTATTTGCGCAGAAAACCCAAACACCAACCTCAACAATTTACGATTGTTCCAAAAGAACAACAGCAACAAAAAGAAGAGGAGGAATGCGAAATGTGTGGTAGTTAATGATTCGCTCGTAAAAGATCCGTTGGATAAAGATTATGTGGATATGGTTTGTTTTTATAATATTTATATTCATTGTTATATTTATTTATATCACAATCCATAGATGTAATCTTTTTAAAATTTTGTATTTCTGGTTGTGAAGGAATGATAATAAAATAATTAGGAAAAAAAGAATTAACAACCACTTTCAAAAATTTACTCATATTTTGAAAATAAAAATAAATCATTTTATATTATTAATAAATAATATTTTATTAATAATATTACTAATATCAATAAAAAAAGAATATTATTACAATATATATGAAAAATATTATTAATGTTACTTCGAACGCATGGAGTAAAATGAATTCTATTATTACTAAATCAAACAATAAACATGGATTTTTATTTGGTGTCACCTCTGGCGGCTGTAATGGATTTAATTTTAATTTAAATTTAATGGATACAAAAAAATATGAATCGATACAAAAATTAAAACCAAATATATTAACTGATAATAATGTGAAACTTTATATAGAACCAATAGCAGAAATGTATATTATTGGGACTACTATTGATTATATTAATGAAGATATTAATAATGGAATTTTTGAAAGTAAATTTGTATATAACGTTGATAAAAAAATGGCATCTTCTTGTGGTTGTGGTATATCATTTACACCAAAGAATGTATAATTTTAAATATGTTCTTTAATAAGGGAATTAAATCGTTTGTTTTTCTTACATAAATCTTCGTTGAAAATCATTGCATAAAAACAACGCATACAAATTAAAATATCAACAAAGGAATTATGTAAATTAGAAGGACCAATTCCAAATAATTTTACATGTAATTCAGCCAAAGTGGGAAATTTCTTATATACTTCTTTATTTTCATTTACCTTCTCTATATTACATAAATTAATACTATTTCTCATAGTACAATATGGAGTTAGTCCATTTCTAGTAAATTCTATTTTTGTATTATGTCTTATTCCTTCTACCATCAATATTTTTTTATCAAAACTTAAATTATGTGCAACAACAAAATCGCATGATTGTAAAGCAATATCAAAAATTTCCAATATATCTTTCATATTGTATCCTTGTTTATTGGATTTTTGTTTTGTGATACCATGAATTTTTGTACTTTCTTTTGAAATGGAAATTTCTTTGGGTATTTTTATTATATAATCATGCTCCATCTCTATCTTATTAGAAATTGTATTATACATGATAAAACTAAACTGCACTATATATGGCCATAAATCACTTTGATATAAACTAACGTCTTTTGGTAACAAACCAGTTGTTTCTGTATCGAAAATTAGAATTTTCATTATTATTATTTACTAAGAATAATAATAATTTAATCTACTTTTTATAATCAATTTTTTGATTTAAAATTCCAAAATCCTTTTAAATATTTTGTAAACATATCTAACGCAATATCTGGTTTATAAGTTGGAACTTCGTGACCTGCTCCTCGAATAGTTAAAAATCCTAATTTGGTATTTTTCCAAGCCGTAAAATATCCTGCTGTTTGTTTATCGTAAGTATAGGTTTCCCAATTACGTCTTGATGGTTCATAACCTAAATCCCATATCCAACTTTGCGTTCCTTCGGTCGAACAAACTGAATCATCATCTCCGGAATAAACTAAAATATTCAAATCATAATCACCATCGATGAGATAATTATAGTGTTCTACCATAGATGATTCTTTGTCTCTAATACTATAGTTCACTTTATGAGAACATTCTTCCCATTCAATATCTTTATTCACATGGATAGCTTCTTTCACTTCTGGTAAATTCAAATAACTACTCGCATAATCATCTTCACATGGTTCATAGGTTGTTATATCTGTTTTCATTATATCTTTAAAATTCGATGAATATTCTTTGGTTAAATAATCCATAAACCAGGTTCTTTGTGCTCTACCCTTTGCTAGTTTCTTATCGGATACACATACTGGATAATCTAGTGCATATGGATTTATGTCTTTCCCTCTTTCAGCATACATTTTTAACATTAATGTCTCACATTCTTCCAAATGAAAATATTTTCTTAGGGTTAAACATAAAGAGGAATAATCATCCCATAAGGGTTTTGAAATTAATTGATGACCCCAATAAGTCGCCAATCCTGATGGAACTCCTGTATAAAAATTTGTATAAGGATTACCTACTGCAAATCCTTTTAAATTAAGATTATTTTCACTATTTTCATTATTTTTAGAATTTTCATCAACAATATATTTCGCTAAGGTAGGCATATAATGACCTCCATAGGATTCTGAGGTAATATATAGATCATTTTTTTTATATTCTGGAAATTTTTCAAAAAATCCTTGAATCATATGATAATTATCTTCGGCAGTTTGTGCATCCCCTGTTTTATAATCGGATTTATCATCAGAATAAGAAAACCCAACTCCTGCTGGTATTTCAACAAATACCATATTAGAAACTTTATTCCAAGCATAAGGATTTAATTCAAGATTCATCTCTTTATCTGGTTTAAATGGTCCTTGTTCTGTTAAAAATCCTATTAATCCGGAACATCCGGGTCCTCCATTGGTCCAAAAGGTTACTGGATCATTTGAAGGATCATTCATGGATTCTACGAACCAATAATGTATTTGTTTGGATTCTCCTACAGGAATATATCCTGAAAAATGATTAAAAGTTATATTTAAATTATTTGAACCAGGTAGGTCTTTTATTTGATCTAATTTAGCCATTTCAGTATAAGAATATACTGAACCAAAAGTCAATAACAATACGCTTAATATATTGAATATCATTTTATATAATAATGAATATTAATATTTAAATGATAAACTATTAATATTTAACTTATATTTATTTTCGAATATAATGATGACATAATCCATACCCTCCTAATATGATACCAGAAATAGAAATTAATTTATACATTTTTATTCCATATATTTTATCCACTTTTATATCATTATAATAATTGATGAGTCCCCAACAAGCAAAAGGTATTAATACCTTATTTCCACAATCATTTTTAATTAATGGTTTATTGTAATATAATATAGTGAATAAGGGTAATTGATGAACAATGAGATCACTAACGACTAATATTGTATAATTAGGAGAATATTTTTTATCCCCAATTCTTAATACAATTTTTCTAGGATATACATATGTCATATATCCTCCTAATACACTTGTAATAATAATAGAGGTTTTTAAAGCGTTGGTTCTATTCATTAATCCTGTTTCTGAACTTATAAACCAGGTAAAATTCCACCACGACCAATATTGAATCATTTATATTACATGATGAAAATAAAAAATAAAATGAACAAATAAAATGAACAAATAAAATGAAAAAATAAAATTAAATAAATCAACTATTTAATTAAAAATTTCTACATAGACCATATGTTTTACGATGATATTTTGTAATTCCATGTTCTTTTATTCCGTCAATATGTTTTTTTGTCCCATAACCTTTATTTTTTACAAGTCCATATTTTTCATCCAATTCGGGATTTTCTTCACATAATGCTTCAATATATTTATCGCGTTCTACTTTTGCTAAAATAGACGCAGCAGCAATACTTGTATATTTATTATCTCCACCTTCAATACATACATGATTTAATTGACTAAAATGTCCATTTTGAAAATATGTAAAGGGTTTAAAATTATTTCCATCCACTAATATTTTGTCAATACTAATATTTTCGGGTTTATTATGTAAAATTGTTTTAACAGAAGCATGCATAGATTTAAAGGTAGCTTGTAAAATATTAATTTTATCAATTGTATTTTCATCTTCATAAGATACACAATAAGAAATTGCGTGTGATTTTACATATTCAGCAGCTTCTTCTAATTTCTTTTTAGACGTGAATTTTTTACTATCTTTCATTAAACTATGATTAAATAATTCTTTATCTTTAGGTAAAACAACTGCTGCAGAATATACTCTACCGAACAAAGGTCCTCTACCTGCTTCATCTATTCCTATTTCCCAATCATTATTTTTAGAATTATAACAAATTTCTAAGGGTTCTTGTATTTTTCTCTCTCTTTTTTTTTTTGATTTAGTAATAATTTCTTTTTCTATTTCATTTATTTTGTCTACTTCTTCCATTTTTTAATTTTATTCATAGTATTCATTTTAAATCAATTCTTTTTTTAACTTTTATTTTTTCCAAATATAAAGTATATAATGAAACTTAGTACAACTCATTTATTTTTAATTTTATTATTTGTATTAATTTTAGGATGTTGTTGTTGCACAAATACCCATATTCTAGAAGGATATGAAAGTAAAACATATGCTGGTCCTCAAGGAAATAGCGCAACTATAGCAACTGGTTCTCAAGGGAATAGCGCTGTAGTTACTACAAATAAATCGAGTAATGCTGATGGTATTAAGAGATCTGAAATTCCTCCAGGTGATGAGGATTTATATATTTTAAAAACTGAAATAGTTCCTCCTGTATGTCCTACATGTCCTACTTATAATGGTGCTGGTGCTGCTGGTGCTGGTGCTGGTGCTGCTGGTGCTGCCGGTGGTTCTTGTGGTCGTACTGAACCATGCCCCGCCTGTCCACCTTGTGCCCGTTGCCCCGAACCTGCCTTTGAATGTAAAAAGGTTCCTAATTATTCTTCTAATAACGATCGTTTTTTACCAAAACCAGTATTAAATGATTTTAGCACTTTTGGAAGTTAAATAAGTTTAATTTTACAAAAAAATATAACATCTTAATTTGAACGGCTATGGTGTAATGGTAACATGGCTCCCTTCCAAGGAGTTGCCTCGGGTTCGATTCCCGATAGTCGTATAAATTAATAATATTAAATTCAAAATTATTTAATATTATTTATATTCTAAATCGAACTCTCTTGTTTTTTTTAGTTCTTCTATTTTTTCTTTTTCCACCACTCATACATCCCCATCCGGATTGATTTTTTGTTTTTCCACCTGATCTTTTTCTTGATCTTTTTATTGATCTTTTTATTGATCTTTTATTTGATCTTTTATTACAACCTACATATACTTTTCTTCTTCTTGACTTTTGACTTTTTCTTCTTCTGGTTTTACGATATTTTCTAGTTCTTTTTTTTCGGCTACCGCCGCCGCTAGGTCCACCTGAATTATCAACATTTCTATTACCAACATCACCATCATATTGTGCATTGGCATTTGATTGATTAGAAGCACTATTTAAGTTTGCTGAATTTGAAGTATTATTTTGTGGACTATTGACATCAACGCCACCGGATGATTGTGGAGCAACTTGTTTACCAGGAGGTATTTCATTTCCTCCGCCTCCCATATTAAGTTGTTTTTGATTATCTTGTTGTTGACATTTATAAGCATCATTTTGTGGATCAGTTCCGCCACATTTTGGGCCATATGTTTGTGGAGCATTAGGATCACTCATATTAATATATATTTAGAAAAGAAGATTATTTAAATATAATATTTCAATATTATTATAATCATGGATAGCAATGAACGTAAAATGTTAGATAAAATGCTTCAAGAATCAGATTTTCAAGATAATACACACACAATTCGTAATATGAAACATAGTGAATTAATAAAACAAGATGTGAATAAACTACTAAAGTTTAAACAAGAGTATTCCAATATCAACGATTTAACCATTTACAAAAAAGTATGTACTACAGAATGTCGTTTTTTAGTAAAAAATTATAAAAAAATTTTTGATAAATTAGTAGATGATGAATTAGAATTAGGTATCATGTTATTACTAATTAAAACCTTACGAAAAATCGAGGATGGCGAATTAGATCAAACTGAAGGTTCGGTAGAGATTGGAAAAATATTAAAACAAATTTATATTGATAAAGTTATTGTAGAAGAGAGAAAAGAAGAAAAATCTCTTTCATGGAATACTTATAAAAAAATGATGAATTAATTTAATATGGAAACCATATTAAACATATGTTAGTTATATAGATTAATGACTATCTTAATCATAGTCGAATCTCCTGCCAAATGTAAAAAAATAGAAGATTATTTAGGTTCTAATTATAAATGTATTGCCAGCTATGGACATTTGAGATCATTAGATAATCTAAAAAATATTGATTATGCAAATAACTTTAAACCAGAATTTACTATTATTGAAAAAAAACAACAACAAATAAATAAATTATCCAAAGCAATACAATCTTCCAGTGAAGTTTATATTGCTACAGACGACGATCGAGAAGGAGAAGCGATTGGATGGCATATATGTCAATTATTCGATTTACCTATAGAAAACACAAAACGAATTATATTTCATGAAGTAACCAAATCAGCATTAGAGCAAGCTGTAAATAATCCCACAACAATTAATATGAATTTAGTTTATGCACAACAAGCTAGACAAATATTAGATTTAATTGTTGGATATACATTATCCCCTTTATTGTGGAAACATATATCAAGAAAATCAAAACAAGGGTTAAGTGCAGGTAGATGTCAATCACCAGCATTAAAATTAATTTATGATAATCAAAATGAAATTAATGAAAATCCGGGAAAATTAACCTATACCTTAAATGGATTTTTTACATCAAATAATTTAATGTTTACATTATCGAAAGAATTTGATGATGGGAAAATTGTGGAAGAATTCTTAGAAGAATCAATAAATTTTGATCATATTATTAAAAAAGAAAAACCCAAAAAGGTATCAAAAAAATCACCTGAACCATTTATTACAAGTACATTACAACAAGCATGTAATAATGAATATCATATTTCTCCCAAAGAAACTATGTCCATATGTCAAAAATTATATGAAGAAGGACATATAACCTATATGAGAACCGATAGTAAGGTTTATAGTAAAGAATTTATAGAAAAATCGAAAACATACATTCAAGGGAAATATGGAGAGGAATATATTTCATCTACGATTGATTCCTTAAGTGAAAAGAAATCCAAGGAAACAAAATCCAAAGAAAAAAAAACGAAAGAAAAGGGGTCCAAAGAAAAAGGAACAAAAAAGAAAAAAGAAGAGGATAATAAAGCACAAGAAGCCCATGAAGCTATTCGCCCAACAGATATTAATACTAATTCGTTAACTGATGATAAATTCTCCCCTAGAGAAAAGAAGGTATATTTATTAATATGGAAAAATACGATTAAAAGTTGTATGAGTGAAGCCATTGTAAATTCTCTGTCGTGTAAAATATCGGCCTTTATGGATTGTTATTATAAATATAGTTGTGAAGAAATTGTATTTTTAGGTTGGAAAATAATTGATACAACAGAAAAGGAAAACCCCAATTATAACTTATTGTTGATGATTAAAGACAATAGTATTATTCAATATAATAAAATAACTGCAAAAAATACATTAAAATCTTTGAAAAGTCATATTAATGAAGCCAAATTAGTAAAATTATTAGAAGAAAATGGTATTGGTAGACCTTCTACCTTTTCAAGTTTAGTGGATAAAATTCAAGAACGAGGATATGTTAAAAAGGACAATGTGAAAGGAAAAAAAATAGAATGTGTAGATTATGAATTAATAAAGAATGAAATAGAAGAAACTACTAGCGAAAAAGAATTTGGAAATGAACAAAATAAATTAATTATACAACCAGTAGGAAATATGGTTATTGAATTTTTAACAAAACATTTTGACGATATCGTTGGTTATGATTACACAAAAAATATGGAAAATGAATTAGACAATATAGCAAAAGGAGAAAATATTTGGTATAAATTATGCGAAGAATGTTATAAAATGATTCATTCAAAATCATCAGAATTACAAACGGAAACAAAACAAATTATTCATATCGATGATAATCATATTTATATGATTGCAAAATATGGTCCAGTAATTAAATGTACGAATGGAGACGATATTACCTTTAAAAAGGTAAAAAAGAATATTGATTTCCAAAAATTATCGAATGGAGAATATACATTAGAGGAAATAATTGATGAGTCAAATGATGTTGGTAAATATCTTGGCATGTATGAAAATGAAAAAATATTTTTAAAAAAAGGTAAATATGGCTTATATGTTACTTGGGGCGATAAAAATAAATCATTAACCTATATGAAAAAAGAAGAACATAATATTACCTATGAAGATGTAATACAATTTATAGAAAAACCAACAAACATAATTCGGTATTTAACAGACAATGTATCGATTCGAAATGGAAAATTTGGAAATTATATTTTTTATAAAACGGATTCCATGAAAAAACCGAAGTTTTTAACTCTTCAAGGTTATAAAGATAATATTCAAACAGCAGTAGAAGAAGATTTACTTACATGGATCGAAAATAAACATGAAATTACCTGTTAATATATAATACTCACTCTTAAGTAATATATATTATTAAATATAGTTGTTATTCTTAAGAATAACTATTGTATACATCACGAATTTGCATATCATTTAACATATCCGATTTAATTTGATTTAATTCAATAGAAAAATTAAATTCTTTTCCATTAAAATCAATTGGTGTTCCATCGTGAAATCTAAATTTAAAAGTTAATTTACTTATTCTCTCTTCTAATTGATTACCAAATGTGGTAATATAACGATGACTTCCAGATTCTGCATCAGTAATAAATTCATTGTATACATCTTTACTATGTCCTCTAGTGTATATTTTAGCAAAAACACTATTTACTTTACCTCCATAATCATTTTGTAAACTTTTATTAAGACAACTATTCACGTTCCTTAATGATTTCGTATAATTACTGCTACTTGTTTGAGATACTTTATTTTGTTTCTCTCCACCAACACAAATAGTATTACATGAATTATCTATACAATTATTTTTATTGTAATAATTAGCGGATGTATTATAAATATCAGGAACCAATTCATCAACCGAATTGTATTTCTCAACTTCCATATAAATAATTTCAGCAGAACGTATATTGCTACTTTTTTCAGATTTAAGCCAATATACATCAGGACCTATATTTGTAACCCAAGGTGTATTACTTGACCAAGAACTAATATATCCATCTTCTGTTGATTTAGAGGAACTATATTTTGTTTTATTAAATCCTAAATTCCATCCTAATCCCCATCTATTAAATTTATTATAGGTATTATAAGATTTACAATTATCATATTCAGTTTGGTCCTCAAAAGAAAATGTAAAATCAACACCATTATTATTTGCAAAATAAAATTTTTGTTCTGCAGCAGAATATTCCACAATAAATCCAGTTTCTCCAGTTTGATTATTTAGCGCATTTTTTAATTCATTACATAATTCTTGAACACTATAATTACCATCTGTTATTGTAATTATATGTAATGTATCATTAATTTCTACTTTCATTTTTGTATTTTGATATGAGTTTGAAAAAACATATAAATCAGCAGGGAATACAGAATCTAATAATCTCATAGATTGAACATTTTTAACAGATTGAGGTAAAGTAATTGAAAATTCATTAGCATTTGGATATTTATTCATATCTCTATCTTCCGAATGAATTGTAACAACTTTTCGGTCTAATAAAAAATTTTGTTTTTTATCTATTAGAGGATGATTATTATGTAAATTAAATGACATTTATATATATTAATACTAAATATTATTTAATTCAATTAATAGTAAAATAATAAAATTATATATTATAAGATACATAATGCCAAAAATTTATAGTGGTGGTTCTCCTCAAAATATAAATTTAAAAGACAATCAATATAATATTAATGTGTTTTATAGCTTAGTTATTGCAGGATTTTTAGTATTAATGTATGATTACGGAGAAGCAGAAATAATTGGATATAGTCTAATTACCTTTTCCATTTTTGTTATATTTTTTATTACAATGAATTTTGCATCTGTAAATGTTTCAAAATCAAACAATTATGAATTCTTTAAATCCATATTATTACAAGCGTTTCCTATGTTATTTGTTTTATTTTTGCTTACATGGACTATATTTTTAAATATTAAATATTATAATGTAATTAATAGTGATAATTTACCTAGTGAATATTATACTTATTCATTATTATTAGCCTGGTTATTTATTATATTGTTATTTTTGTTCAAATCTTACACAGGAACTAAAATGAATCCAGAAGATACTAGCGATAAATTAGCAAGATATTCAGGTATCTTCATATTTTTAATAGGAATATTTAATTTTTGGATCCTTACTATTATGCAAATCATATTAAAATATTATATTACAGATGGTTAAAAATAATATTAATATAAATTATTTTATACCTTTGAACATTTAAGTTCCACAAAAAAACAATAAAAATCTAATCTTCTTCTTCTTCTTCATCGCAACCATCTCCGCAAAGATATTGTCCACAACCTTTCATTTGAACTACATCATCACTTTTTCCACAAAGACTACACCCTGCTTCTTCATTATTTGGCTCTTCTTGTACGAATAAAATATCTCCCATTCCATTATCATTAAAATATCCATCACATAGGCAACATTTTTTCCACTGATCCTCTTGATATGTCTCTTCGGTATCTTCTTCAAAATCCCAATTAGGTGGGTATCTTTCACAATCCATATTCACACATAATTTAGGTTCTTTGTTCTCCATAATAATATTCTATATAGTAAAAAAATATTTATACCCTTTTATTATATTTTGTGCGAAATTGAATGTCCAAAGGTGTATATATATATTTTCATAAAAATAATATTAGTTAATTATTGAAAATATATATATTTGTATTCATTATTGATGAATAAAATATTAAAAAATAGAGATCCTGTTTTATATAACATCATAAAAAAGGAATATTTCAGACAAAAAAAAGGATTAGAACTAATTGCTTCTGAAAATTTTACTTCTAGATCTGTTATGGAATGTTTAGGTTCTGTTTTAACAAATAAATATTCGGAAGGACAAATAAAAAATCGATATTATGGTGGTTGTGAACATATTGATGAAATCGAAAGTTTATGTAAAACAAGAGCACTTGAAACTTATAGATTAGATAAAAATAATTGGGGAGTGAATGTTCAACCCTATTCAGGTAGTCCGGCTAATATGGCAGCATATGTGGGTCTGTTAAAACCTCATGATAGAATTATGGGATTAGATTTACCTTCTGGAGGACATTTGACACATGGATTTTATACGAACAAAAAAAAAATATCTGCTACTTCCATCTTTTTTGAATCATTGCCTTATAAAATTAAAAAGGATGGATTAATTGATTATGATAAATTAGAAGAATTAGCAACAGATTATAAACCAAATATGATTATTTGTGGTGCAAGTGCATATCCTAGAGATTTTGATTACCAAAGATTTCGAAAAATCGCTGATATAAATAACTCTTATTTATTATGTGATATGGCACATATAAGTGGTTTAGTTGCTACTCAAGAATTAAGTAATCCATTTGAATTCTGTGATGTAGTTACAACAACAACACATAAAACATTACGAGGACCAAGAAGTGGTATGATATTTTTCAAGAAAGAATTTGAAGAACAAATAAACTTTTCTGTTTTTCCTGGTTTACAAGGAGGACCTCATAATCATCAAATCGCCGGGGTTGCTACTCAACTATTAGAAGTCCAACAAGACGATTTTAAAAAATACATTCAACAAGTAAAAAAAAATGCCAATGTTTTAAGTAATTTTTTAATGGAAAAAGGATATCAGTTGGTATCTGATGGAACAGATAATCATTTAATGTTAGTGAATTTAACAAATAAAGGAATAAGTGGAAGTAAGGCAGAATATATTTGTGAAAAAGTAGATATATCGATTAATAAAAATTCTGTATTTGGAGATACATCGGCTATTAATCCTGGAGGGATTAGACTTGGTACGTCTGCCTTAACTACAAGAGGATTTAAAGAGGACGACTTTATTAAGGTTGGAGAATTTTTACATAGATGTTTTGAGCTTTGTATAACAATTCAAGAAAAAAGTGGAAAAAAAACAAGAGATTTTAAACAAAGTATTAATAATGATTATATAGTTGAAATAAATAATTTAAAATCTGAAATTAATAAGTTTTCTGAAAAATTTGAATTTATTGAAGATTATGAAGAATAAGAATAAAATTGATTCTAATTTTATAGTATATTTTTATAATATAATATAAAATAAAATGAAGCCTATAAGAACTCATACGTATTACTTAACATGGAAAGAATATAAACAAAAATATTTATCATCAAATACTACATATAATAAATTCGTAGACAATAGCGTTGTTACAAGAACGCATATTTATTTTACATAGAGGTGGACACCCCCTTCTCTACTTATAACATAATAAATTTATAAGTTAATCCTATCTCATTACCTTTATCCCATATTCCCGAAATTTTCAATAAAAATTGTACACTATTGTATTTTTTGCTTACATTAGAATCTTCTATAAATAATTTTATATTTCCCTGTTTCAATTGATTCTGAATAATTAATTTTTTGTTTTTATGGGCATTATATTTATGTAATATATCATGTTCTAATTTATATAAAAATTTAAACATATTAGTATTTTTTTCAGTATTTATAATACATTTGTATTTATTATAATATGTTTCCATAGAAACATCATGAAAATTTATTAATAAATAAACACCATTTAAATACAAATCATCATTGGAAAATAATACTTTTGCGAAATCACTATTTTCTATTACAGTATTCTTTATAGAATCACTATAATAGATATGGTTTATATTATACTTATCGTGGGACAATATTAAATTCATTTATATTATATTGGTATCATGTTTTTAAATAGATTGATAGATATTACAATCAATAGTAGATAATAATATATTAAAATAAATAGAAATTAAATATAAATTTTTATTTTAATAATAATAATATGAATTTTATTAATACTCATTTTGAAGAATATATATCTGTTTGTAAAAATAAAAATTTACACGAATCTATTAATTATAAAACATCTAATGTAGAACAATTAAATAATTTAATTTTATATGGACCTCCTGGATGTGGTAAATATACACAATGTCTTAAAATTATTAATAAATTTAGTCCTTCTCAATTAAAATACGAAAAAAAATTTAATTTGACATTTAATAAACAATTATTTAATTTTAAAATTAGTGATATTCACATAGAAATTGATATGTCATTATTAGGGTGCAATGCAAAAATATTATGGAATGATTTATATAATAAAATAGTAGATATTGCAATTACAAAACCTAATAATTGTTTTATTATCGTATGTAAAAATTTTCATTTAATACATAATGAATTGTTGGAAAATTTTTATAGTTATATGCAGACTATACATTTTAATATAATAAACTTAAAGTTTATATTAATAACCGAAGAATTGAGTTTTATTAATAATAATATCATTAATAGATGTGAAATAATTTCAATACCAAGACCAACCAAAGCAAAATATATAAAATGTATTGACAATATTAATATACAAAAAACGAATATTAATAAAATTACAAATATAAAAGATAATATTGTATTGGCAAATAATAATATAAAATCTCATGAAAATATTTGCAATCATATTGTAAAAATAATGATAAGTGATGCTGACTTGAATTATGCTTCGTTTAGAGACAACATATATAATTTGTTGATTTTAAATATGGATATTTATGAATCTGTATGGTATATTATACAAGAATTATATAAATTGAAAAAATTACAAAAAAAACATTTAATCAATATTATAAAAAAATTATATGTGTTTTTTCAATATTATAATAATAATTATCGCCCTATTTATCATTTAGAGAGTTTTTTATTATATCTAATAAGTGAAATTCATGAATATACATAATAATAATAATAATAATAATATTTACATGCATAATCTTGAATTAAATTACCCATTTACAAAACAACAATTAAAAAAACAATATCATATCATGGCATTAAAATATCATCCAGATAAAAATCCAAATAATCCTGAGGCTGAAAATAAATTTAAAGAAATACACGAAAGCTATGAAATATTACAAGATGTTATTTATGATGATACTGACGACAATAGTACCAGTACCAATAATTTTTATAATGCTTCATACAATGATATTTTAAATGATTTTTTGAAAAATTATACAGATAATAATACCAATAATATTATTCAATGCATCATAAAGCAATGTCAATTTCAATCATTAGAATACATAAAAGATTTGAATTATGAACAATTAAATTATTTGTATTATTTTTTAAAGATGAACAATCATTTTTTAAATGTTTCCAATGCAACGATTACGTATATTAACGATTTAATGAATGATAAAAAAAAGAAGGAAAATTCTATTGTTTTATTAGAGCCAAAATTATCTGATTTGTTGAATGATAATATATATATTTTATATAAAAACAATGAAAAATATTATATTCCATTATGGCATTCAGAATTAATTTATAATGATTTTACTATAAAATGTATTCCGAATTTACCTGAACATATTCATATTGACGAAAAAAATAATTTACATGTATATTTAAATATTAAATATGAAGGTTTATTATATACAAAAAATCTGGATTTTTATTTGGATGAGAACAAATATTCTATTCCTGTATCAGAATTGAAAATTATAAGTAATCAAATAATAGAATTAAAAAAAAAAGGAATATCTATTATTGATAATGATAATATTTATAATATTCATAAACGATCAGATATTATTATCCACGTACAATTATTATAAAAAAAACAAATTTGTCTTTTTATAATATCTTTGTCTTTTTTTGTTTTTTATTTATTTTTTTTATATTTATTTTTTTTTATTTATTTTTTTTATATTTATTTTTTTTATATTTATTTTTTTTATATTTATTTTTTTTAATAATGATTTATAATTTATATTTTTACTCTTCTTCGGTTGCGGATACCTTCTTAACCTTCTTCTTAACAATCTTCTTCTTAGGAGGAGGAGCTTCAACTTCTGCCATCTTTACTTCCTCCTTAACCTCTGAGGCAATTGCGGATTGATTGATTTCCTCATCAGAATCTTCGGCATAAGTGGAAGTTTCTTCAACCTCTGAACTATTACCATCATCCTCAGCAGCCTTAGAAAGCTTTGCCTTATCAGATGCTCCAAGATGAATATGACACTTACCTCGAAGAGTTGCCTTTGGTTGGACTACACATTGGACCATTTTCCAAGTAGTTCCAAACTTTCCATTAGCAAACCAAATACCTCCATTTTGAATTACGAGGGCGACATTGGTATTCTTTTGAATAAAAGTTAAGGGTGTAATATTATCATTTTCAGGATCAGGAAAAAGAGTATTCTCGTTCATATCATACATTTCTACATTCCACTTTCCCTCCCAACAAGGAATCTTAATCTTAAGAGTGGGCATTTTAGCCATATCAGGTTCCCCATCCTCGCCCTTGGGATAACGAAGCATAGGAGTCCATAGAGCGTTTACAACATCAGGAGTTAGTTGCTTACTAGTCTTGTTCATCCATTCCTTGCTATTAGTAATAGCATCTGCCTTAATCTTCGCTTCAAAAGCTTGAAGAGATTTCAAGAATTCCAATGTATCTGCGCTATAATTTGAGTCCTGTTCTCTGGGAAATTGAAGAGCCATGTCATAGGTTTTAGTGCCTCTACTATCATCTGTATACTCATTGACGCCCCAAGTCATCATAAGAGGAGTAGAAAGATAGGTAGATTTTTTAGTAGGTCCGTACAAAATTCCTACATTTTTTCCACCAGAAGGATTAACCTTAGGCTTAGTAAAAATGGTATCCTTCTCAGGATTAAACTCAGGTCCAAATACAATCATCGTGTCAGTGCTAGTCGTGCTTGCCATATTCTCGAATATTAATCTATATTAGACTAATATCTTTAAATCAATTTTTTGATAAATTAATTATTTAATTAAAAAATTAAATAAATAAATCGGCCTCCATAATGTGTATCATTTTAATAATATTTTTGTCTATAATACCTATAAAATATGTATAAATTTGTTTATAGAATGATCATATTTATTGATTATTGATAATATTTTATTTTTAATATTTTATTTGTTTATAGAATGATCATATTTATTGATTATTGATAATATTTTATTTTTAATATTTTATTTTTAATATTTTATTTTTAATATTTTATTTTTAATATTTTATTTTTAATATTTTATTTTTAATATTTAATAATATTATATGGATTCGAGTTCACTTCAAGGTATATATTTTGGATTAACAGAAGGAACAGTGACTACTATGGGTATTATAATAGGAATGTTTGCATCAATGCCAATTAAAAAAGCTATTTTTAGTGCGGTAATTGCGGCAACTTTAAGTGATAGTTTTGGTGATAGTATTGGATTATATTATTCAGAAGAAGCAAGAGGTGGAAAAAATGCAATAAATGTAGTAATGAATATGGTAATATGTAAACTATTGATATCATTTATTTATATAATACCCTTATTTTTGATAAAATCACTCAAAACAGGGATTTTTGTTAGTATACTAATTGCTCTATTGGTTATATATAAATCATTTCATAATTTGGCTTCCATAAAAGAGGTAGATCCTACTGAATTTATTATTAAAAATACACTAACAATTGTTGCTGTTATAATTATTACCTATTATATAATAAATATGATTAAACGATTTTTAAAATAGTTTTTTTATTTTATATTATTAAAAAATTGATTTTTAATTTATAATAAATATATTAGTAAAAATATTTTAATAATACAAAATGAAAAGTATTACCATAAACGACGTTGATTATAAAATTGGACAAAATGCACAAGAAAATTGGGATTTATTAAATTTAAATGAAAATTTTACTTGGTTGCATTTAAAATCATTTCCTTCGTGTCATGTCATAATTGAAAATGAAGATATTAATAACGATGATTTACTTGAAGGGGCTTATTTATGTTTACAAAATACGAAATATAAAAATTTAAAAAACATAAAAGTAAATTATACTTTACTTAAAAATATTAAAAAAGCAGATAAAATTGGTGCAGTACATTTTATAAGTAATAGAAAAGTGAATACTATTATGTTATAATATTTTATCAAAACAGATTAAAAGATATAATATATAAATATTATATAGTAAAATGTTGAAATCCAATTGTAAAAAAAAGTCTTCAAAAATTAAAATAAATGATTACTTTACTGATATTACCATTGAAACAAAATACAACGATAATATTAGTGAAAAAAAATTTTTTATTCCATCGATAGATGAATATGATATGTTATTAAGGTACAACTATAAAATAAAACAACTTCAAACAATATGCAAACATTACAAACAAAAAACAACAGGTAAAAAAATAGATTTATTAAACAATATTTATAATTATTTACGATTATCTTATTTTACTATAAAAATTCAAAAATATAGTAGAGGATATATTCAACGAATATATAATTATTATCGTGGACCTGCATATATTAAAAGAAAGGTATGTAGTAACGAAACAGATTTTTGTACACTAGAAAACATACAAGAAATTTCTAATGAACAATTTATTAGTTTTAAAAATGAGGATGGTTTTATTTATGGATATGACGTCATTTCTCTCTATAATTTATTTATTAAGAATGGAAAATATAAAACTACTAATCCTTATGATAGAAAAAAGTTCCCCTCTTTTTTATACAAAAATATAAAAAAAATAGTAAAATTATGTAAAGTATTGAATATTACCATGAATTTACAATTAGAAACAGATAACGCAATTGATAAAAAAAAATCATTAGAATTTGAAATCATTTCATTATTTCAAAAAATAGACGAAATGGGATTTATAACCAATATTGAATGGTTTACTTCTTTGAATAGTTCATCATTGGTAAAATATATTAGAGAATTAAATGACATTTGGAATTATCGGGCTCAAATATCAAATAGAACGAAAATAGAAATTTGCCCCCCTCATGGTAATCCTTTTGTAAATTTAACTTCATATAATAATTTGTTAAATTATAATTCTTATCAACTTAAATCAGTTATAGTAAAAATTATGGAAAATTTAATAAACAATGGACAATCAACGGAAAATAAATCATTGGGGGCATTTTATGTATTAAGTGCTTTAACATTAGTTAACCAAGATGCCGCTGATAGTTTACCATGGTTATATCAATCTGTTATGCATAATTAATTTAATAACAAACGCACTAAAGTATTTTTATAAAATAAATAATATAATGCGTTAAAGCACTTAAAAAATAGCCATATATATACATTATAAGATGGTAAAGTCCTCTGATAAAGAAGCTCCTGCTAAGAAAACTCGCGTTGTTAAGAAAAAGGTTGAAGTCGCTCCTCCTGCTCCCGAACCTGTTGAGGTCGCCGCTGCTACCGAACCTCCTGCTGCTCCTGCTGCTGCCGAAGAAGTTGAAAATACATTAAATGAACAATTTAATGAATTTATGGCCAAGCTTCATCAAGTTGGTGCTCAATTCTCTTCCCTGAAGAGCGAGTTTAAGGCTCTAGAAAAAAGATGTACCAAGGAAGTTAAAGCTGCTCAAAAAGCTAGCGCTAAGAAAAAGCGTCGCCAAGGAACCAGAACCCCTAGTGGTTTTGTTAAGCCCACTCTTATTAGTGCTGAACTAGCCAAATTTTTAGAAAAGCCTGATGGTACTCTTATGGCTAGAACTGAAGTCACTAAGCAAATTAATACCTATATTAAGGCTAACAAGCTTCAAGACCCCAAAAACGGACGCATTATTCTTCCTGATGCTGTACTCACCAAGCTTCTCAAAATTTCCAAAGGTGAAGAGCTTACATTCTTCAATCTCCAAAAATACATGAGTCCTCACTTCGCCAAGGCTACTGCTACTGCCGCTACTACCGCTACTACCGCTACTACCGGTAATTAAATATAAAATTTATTAAATATAAAATTGAAATAAATACATTAAATAATATAATAAATATAAAAATAAAATATTTATTATATCTATGACGAATACGATTAATAAAAGAAAAAATAGTATTGATTTAAGTGATGTTATTCATAATATAAGAAAAAATAGTACAGATAGTGTTGATAGTCGTTCTTATAGTACAGATGAAAATACCCCTAGAACACCACGTAGAAGTAATAGTATAGAAATAAAAATAGGTGTTTCTAATGAAACAAATTCAAATATTACAAATAAAATATCTATACCCAAAAAAAGACGATCAAGAGATCGAGAATTGTATATTATTCCAGCCTCACCACCTACAGTCGAATATTTAAAACAAGTATTGCTTATTTATAAACAAGAATAAAAAAAGTAAAATACTTATATTCAACCACTCATATAAATAAAACCATAGTTTTTCATGAAATTTTTTAGGGCTTTTTTATTATAAATTATGTTTTTACAAATATACGTACTGGTTAATAGTTTATTTTTTATTTTAGAAAAATTAAACATTGAAATTATATTATCAATAATATAATCATTATTATTGTTGATAATTTTGTTGCTTTCCAACCATTCATAAAAGGATTCCTCCTTTTTCATTTTTATAAATTTATTAAATAATTGAAAACATTTATATATATTTCCAACATCAAAATCATAATAATCTGTTCCTGATAGAATACAAATCAATTTGAACTCTTCAATACTACAATTAAAATCATTCAATATGTTTTTCGTATTATAACAAATCATTGTACTATTCGCCAAACTTAAATAACGATATATTTTCGAACATCCATATAATAATAAATCCATATCTTCACTTATACATCCATCTACAATATTTTTTTTTAATAATAAAGCACATAATTCCTCTGCTTCACCTGGTGCATCATAATAGGTTACACCATATAATCTAATTAATTGTTTCACTTCTTCAATCTCATCGTGTTTTATTTTAACAAAATTTCTTTTTTCATATTCCATTTCATCCAATATATATTGTTCATTTTCTTTAGATAGATCATCACTTAATTGTTCTTGTAGATTATTATATCGTTCTTCTGCTTCTTTTTTCTTTTCTTTTCTTTGTTTTAATAGTTCTTTTTTTTCCGCTGGAGGTTTTCCATCGAAAATAAATACCGGGATAATATTATAGGATCGAAATAATGATATCATTAAATACATACTCTCTATTAAATTATTCTCCATTTTAAATTTATATAAATAAATACTAATATCTATGGCTAATTTTTTATATCTCAATGATGAAAAATGAACTTTATTCAATGATTCTGAACATTGAGTTCTAATTATTTTATTTAATTGTTTAATTCCCATTTATTGTTTAATTTTTAAGTATGTTAGTGTAAGTCAATTTTTTTTTTATAAAAATAATAATTATATTTCTATAAAAAATAACATTTATTATTTATATATAATGAGTTTTATTAGATGGTTAAATGAAATTGGAATTCATGATTTGAATACCGTCGGGGGTAAAAATTCTTCCCTCGGAGAAATGTATTGTAATTTATCCGAACAGAATATTAAAATACCCAATGCGTTTGTTCTAACTGCCCATAGTTATGATACATTTATTAATTATAATAACCTAGAAAATGAAATAGCAGAATTATTAAAATCGATTGATAGTTCCGATCTACTTAGTTTGAGAGAAAAGGCAAAAATAATTAGAAGTAAAATATCGAATGGTAAATTACCCGAAAACTTATACAAGGAAATAATTACCAATTATTCCAAATTATCACAGGAATATTTAGAAAAAGATACAGATGTAGCAGTTAGATCATCAAGTACTGCCGAAGATTTACCCGATGCTTCCTTTGCAGGTTTACAAGAGACCTTTTTAAATGTTAAAGGGGAAGATCGTTTAATTGAATCTATTAAAGATTGTTTTGCATCTTTGTATACTGATAGAGCAATTTCTTATAGAAAAACGATGAAATATGATAATAATGTAACAATTTCTGTTTGTATTCAAAAAATGGTTCGTTCTGATATTGGATGTGCAGGTGTCGCTTTTTCAATTGATTCCGAATCAGGTTTTAAAGATTTAGTATTAATTAATGGTTCTTGGGGATTAGGAGAAATGGTTGTAGGTGGAAGTGTAAAACCAGATGAAATGCTTGTTTATAAAAAAAAATTAAATGGAGAAAACTATCCTATTATTGATAAAAAAATGGGAAATAAAATAGACAAAATGATTTACAGCGATGATCCTAATAAAAAAACAGAAATAGTAAAAGTAGAAGATGAACTTGTCCATAAATTTTGTTTAAAAAATGACGAAATACTTAAATTGACAGAATGGGTAATCACTATTGAAGAACATTATTCTAAAATACATAATAAATGGTCTCCTATGGACATTGAATGGGCATATGATGGACAATTAAACGAAATGTTTATTGTTCAAGCTAGACCCGAAACAATTAATTCCAATAAAAATAGCGCTGAAATTGTAGAATATGAATTAAGTAAGAACATTCTGAGAAATACTTTGGTTACAGGTATTTCTGTAGGGGATAAAATTGGTTCTGGTAAAGTAAAAATTTTAAATTCTCATGAAGGTGTTTCTGACGAAGATTTAAATAATTTCAACAAAGGAGATATTTTAGTCACCGACATTACTGATCCTGATTGGGAACCTATCATGAAAATAGCCAGTGCTATTATTACCAACAAAGGAGGTAGAGTTTGTCATGCAGCTATTGTTGCACGTGAATTAGGTATTCCTGCAATCGTTGGTTCTATTAATTGTACTGAAAAATTAAAGGATGGGGATAATGTTACCGTTTCATGTGCTGAAGGTGAAGTTGGTTATGTATATGATGGAATCATACCATTTACCATTAAAAAGACCGATATTGGTGAATTACCTATAATTAAAACAGACATCATGTTTAACATTGGAAGTCCTGAAAATGCATTCAAATTATCTATGTTACCCAACAAAGGTGTTGGATTAGCAAGAGAAGAATTCATTATTAATAATTTCATAGGAGTTCATCCTCTTGCATTGATAAACCTTGAAAATCTGAAAGATAAAGAAGTACAAAAAAAAATTAGAGAGAAAATCTATGGATTTAAAGATGGTGTGGATTATTTTATTAAAAAATTAACCTACGGAGTATCACGTATTGCAGCCGCTTTTTATCCAGAACCAGTTATTTTAAGATTGTCTGATTTTAAATCCAATGAATATTATAACCTTTTAGGAGGAAAGTTATACGAACCTAAAGAAAGTAATCCTATGATTGGTTGGCGTGGATGTTCTAGATATTATAGTGAACAATACAAAGAAGCATTTGGACTAGAATGTAAAGCGATTAAAATTGTTAGAGATGAAATGGGATTTACTAATGTTGCTACTATGTTGCCCTTTTGTAGAACACCTTTAGAATGTACAAAAGTATTGGATGTAATGAAAGAATATGGATTAGAGAGAGGTAAAAATGAATTAAAAATCGCGTTAATGTGTGAATTACCCGTTAATTGTATATTAGCCGATGAATTTTGTAAACATGTGGATATTTTTAGTATTGGAAGTAATGATTTAACACAAACAACATTAGCTGTAGATAGAGATTCTGAATTAATTGCACATATTTTCGACGAGAGAAACGAAGCAGTTAAAAGAATGATTAAAATGGCGATTGATTCATGTAAAAGAAATGGTGTTAAAATAGGTATTTGTGGTCAAGGACCTAGTGATCACCCTGATTTTGCCCAGTTTTTAGTTGAATGTGGTATTGATTCTATTTCTGTAACTCCAGATGCAATTTTAAAAACATATATTGCGATTTATAATGTCGAAAAAACGATGTAAAATAATAATTACAAAGTATTATAATTATTATTTATTTATGAATATTATAAAAAATTTACCAAAAGATATAAAATTGTATATAAATTCCTTTGTTCCACAAAAATATTGTGTAAGTTGTTATAAAAAAATATTTAGTTATTCAAATAATTACCTTGTTTTTTGTTCTATAAGATGTAGATGTAATTTTTATTTTATACAATTTAAAATGATCATAGCTGTTTTAATCATATATATTTATATGTTTGTAATTGTACTTTTTAATTGTATTCCTGCTATTTGTATGTTATTTGTCATATTTTTAATTTTATTGAATGGTTATAATTTTATTGTATCTATAAATTTTTATTTATATTTTTATTTAGAAAAATTGATTTTAATTTTTGGTTTTTTTTAAACCAAAAAAACAAACCATGGAAGGATATTACGAAGTAAACATTAATTTTGAAGAGGCAAGCAAAGAATGGAATAAAAATAAAAAACGAGTAGATCAATCTTATATTTATATTTGTGGATTAACAACAACGAATAGATCAATCTTATATTTATATTTGTGGATTAACAACGAAAAAAGGAACAAGTTGTCAAAATAAACGATATAAAGATCAAGAATATTGTTATATTCATCGAAAATATAAATAATAAAAAAATTTGTATAAAATTAAAACTTATTAATAATTATAATACAATGGTCAGAGGTCACAGACATAATAACATTAATAAAGATACGCCATCAGTTGTAAAGACAAACATTACAACATTTGTTGAATATGTTTGGATAGGAGGAGGTAATAACGCATTACGTGGTAAAACAAAGGTTGTTAATGGTGAAGTAAATGCAGTTAGTGATTTATCGGATTGGAATTTTGATGGTAGTTCTACTGAACAAGCCCAAGGTACCGATTCTGAAGTCATCATTAAACCCAGAGCTTTATTTAATGATCCTTTTAGAGGTTTACATCACAAAATAGTATTATGTGATACTTATTCACCAAAAGGTGATGCTTTACCTAATAATCATAGAAAATGGGCGAATGATCTTTTTAATCAAAAATTAGGAGAAGAACCTTGGTTTGGATTAGAACAAGAATATTTTTTAATGGATCCTAAAACAAATTTACCATTAGGATTCGGTGAAGAGAAATCACAAGGACAATTTTACTGCAGTGCTGGTGCTGAAAACGCATTTGGTAGAAATATTGTTGAACAACATTTAACAGCTTGTGTTCATGCCGGTATTAAAATATCGGGTGTAAATGCCGAAGTTGCTCCTGGACAATGGGAATTTCAAATTGGTCCATGTGTCGGTATTGAAGAAGGAGATCATTTATGGATGGCAAGATATTTATTACAAAGAGTTGCCGAAATGTATAATGTAAGTGTTGATATTGAACCCAAACCTATTAAGGGTGATTGGAATGGATCTGGATGTCATACCAATTATAGTACTAAAAACATGAGAGAAGGAACAGATAGTAATACCGGTTTAGATTATATTAATGACGCAATTGATAAATTATCTAAAAAACATGATGCTCATATGGCTGTATATGGTTCTGGTAATGAACAAAGAATGACTGGTGAACATGAAACCGCTTCATTTGATAAATTCAGTAGTGGTATTGCTAATAGAGGTGCTTCTGTAAGAATTGGAAATGAAAATTACAACAACCAAAAAGGATACTTCGAAGATAGAAGACCCAGTTCCAATTGTGATCCTTACTTAGTCACTGGAATAATATTCAGAACCACTTGCTTAGAGTAAATCATAATTGATTACTAAAAATTGATTTATAATTATATTTTAAAATAATGAATATAATTATAGGATGGATATTGTTAAAAAAGATCTTGAAAAATGTTTACAGGATTCAAAAAATAATAACGAAGATATACCTAAATTTATTTCTACTATTGCTGGTGGTGATAATAAAATAAAAGATATATTGGAAACTATGAATCAAATTATGGATTGTAAAGATAAAATGGAAAATGGGGGAACAGATGAAGAAAAAGATTAATAAAATTCACATATACTCATTCTCATCGATGTTTTAAATTCGGTCGGTGTTTGCTGTGTTTTTAATAATTTCATATAATATTTGTTCATTTTTTTCATGTCTTGTAAAAAGGAACAATGTTGATAATGTTCTTCAATAAATAAATAAAATTGTTGTAAATTATTGTTGGTTTTATTAAATCTTAACAAGGAAGTATTGTTTTCATTGTTCCAAATTAAAAAATCTTCGCAATAATACATCAGTATACATTTTACAAAGTAATAAGGGAATACATTTGTATTTTCTTTATAAAAATTATTTCGTTTCAATCTAGAAACAGGATCATTATTAAATAAATCTTCATATTCTAAATTCATAAAATGTAATATTTTATTACACTGGAATAATGAAAAAGACCTTTCTATATTGATTAATTCACGCATTAATTGAATAAATTTGTCTTCTTTGTCTGTTTTTACTTGTTCTATTGTTAAAAAACAAATAAATCCCATATTCATAATTTCTCCCCAAAATTCAGTATAGGCTTCAAACAATTCCATATTAGATTGAATGGGAAATAGTTTTTTTACTTTTTCTTTCATAGAATTGATCATCAAATCAGAAAAATCTAAACCATAATTATGAAATGTTTCGTGTATTAACACTTTAAACCATTCTTCTTTACGATAAATAACAATTTCTGATATTGAATTTTTTACACAAACATTACTAATACCACCATTAATATTGATTGCATCTAAAATATGAATATTAGAGGAAGGCAATGTTCGTTTTACATCTGTTAAATAAATATATATGTGTAAATTTTTGCTGCAATATTTATATGCATGTTGAGAAGCAATATAAAACCATATATAAATATTTTCCATATATTTTTCATATTTTTCTATATCAAATAAGGTTTGTTCATCTGATACAATCATATTTATTTTTATATTACGATCTTTTAATTTGAAGGAAAAAGTAATTACATAATTGGATTCATCATTGATTATTTTTTTTATTTTACCTGGAAAATAAGTGGAATCAAACATAGATTCTGATTTGGGTATATCTTTAACATGATTGATATTTCTTATTTCTATATCAAATATTTTTTTATGCTCCGATTTTAATTTTAATAAATGTAGATTTGCATTATAAAAATCCAAATAAATTTTTTTTAATACATCATCTAAATTGCTGTTTGAATTTTCAGAACTGAATAGTTTATTGTTTTTTTCTTTATTTTTATCATATAAATTTTTATTGTTTATAGTATAAATAAATTCTTTCTTGTCTAAAAATGTTATAAAATTTTGCATTAAATTCGTAAATTTCATTATATATATATTATATTGAAATTTACTTTACATTCTTTTCATTTATTTTATTCTTTTCATTTATTTTATTTATTTAATAACGTTTTACGATATTTCATTAATTCGAAAGAAGTAATAGGTGCTTTCTTGACTCTATAATTCACTAATTTTGCGCGTTTTGTTTCTTTTAACATATTTTCTAATTCTTCATTCTGCGAAAATTTCGCCTTTATAGCTCGTTTTAATAAATCATTTTGTTTTTTATCATAATTTACATCCTCTGTTAATCCTTTTATTTCTTCTTTTAACATATTAATATCACTAGAAACATCGCTCTTACTATTTAATGAAAAATTATCATAAATACCTTTGTTATTTTTGAATTTATTTGCTTTCATAAAATGTTCAATTGTTAACCATTTTTTCTCATCTAATTCAAATTCTTTTTCATGTAAATTAGACAAATGTTTTCTCCAATTAAGAGTAGATTGTAATTTACTATAATCTTTTATTTTATTTAATGGTATGGATTCTCCTGGACCTTTTCCAGGTATTGGTTTATTTGATGATTTATTGTAATACTGAAATATAATATCTTCGTCAAATAAGTCTGCATTGATTTCTATTGAATCAATATCTTCTTTTTGTGTTTCATCATTATCATCCTTTTTCATTTTTTGGAAATCTTCAATTTGTCCAAATGGTCCTCTTGAATTTTCACAACATTTATCATATATTTTGTTGATTAATTTATTAGGTAAATCTTTAAATGAAAAGGTTGTTTTTGAATTATGTGTTATCAATTTATAATGTAATCCTTCAAACTGAACAATGATATAATATTTTGGTGTAGTTGATCCTTGTTTTTCTACTTTATCATTTAATTGTCCACATAACACAATATTATTTAAATCTCCATGTATATAATTTTCATAGGATAATAATACTAATTTCATATGTAATACTCTTTCCAATGTTGAAATGGCCCATGTATCTGCATAAAATTCTGATTTTAATACATGGTCTTTGAATTGTTGTGTGTTTGATATATTCTTCATAAAAATAAAATCTTTTAATAATTCTTTACTTAATTCATTTTCCTTTTTATATTCTTTGAATTTAACCGAACTTGTTTTACCATTTTCAATAATTTCTAATTGTTTGGTTCTATCCCTTTCTGAATTTAATTCCTTTTTAAATTTTCTATTTAAGCTATTTATTTTTTTCATTTGAGATTCATTTTCTTTTATGCTTTCCGTGATCATATTGTAATTAATTTTATAATTTTCAAAAATATCATCAGTTACTTCATCACTTACCATTTTTCTTAATTTTCTAACAGATGTTGATTCTCCAGATCGTTGTTCTAATGCTATTCTAACGGAATCAAAAAAACAATCTCCATTGGTTACAGTATCTACGACATCATATTTTGAATCCTTCATGAATTTTTGTATCCATAATCCATTATCTGCTATTTCTTCATCTATTTCTTTCTCTTCATCATTTTTCTTCTCTTCATCATCTTTCTTCTCTTCATCATCTTTTTCTTCTTCATCTTTATCTTCATTGTCTTCTTTACTAAGAGCATCTTTATTAATAATAAATTTTTCAGTATTTTCTTTATCATTTTTAGTTAAATCAATAATTTCTTTTTCCTCTTCTTCACTCTCTTCTTCACTTTCTTCTTCACTTTCCTCTTCATCGCTTTCCTCTTCATCAGAATCATATGAACCTTCAAATTTTTTTAAATATGCATCGTCTACAAAAGAATACAATAAAGGAGAGCTTAATTCATCTAAATCCACATCTCCATCTTCGTCTAAAATATTTGGTAATTTATGACTATAAATTTCATATACACCTATTTGATTAAATACCTTATCATCTTTGATTAAATAAATCGGAAAATAAATTACATTCTTACCCACAAACCCATATTTTTCTTTTCCTATAGCAATAAGTAATTCAAATCCTCTTATATTTGCATTATAGCTCGTTGCATTATGATCTACATCTTCACTATCTAATCGCATTTTTTCAGTATAATTAATATTCTTACTTAATTTTGATACTACCATATTTATTATATATAAATAATGTTATATTAAATCATTTTTTTTTTATAATTTATCTAAAACAATACTATCTCCCTCAAATAAGTTTAAATTATATATATCTTTTTTATCTAAAAATTTTATTTCTGCATGATCTATCATTTTTATATTTTCTTCATCTAGTATTTTTCCTACAAAAAATCTACAAAAATATTTTTCATCATAATAATAACTATATAATTCCTTTTCTATTGATATTTTCACATTTAATTCTTCCATCCATTCACGATGTAAACATTCTTCAATATTTTCATTTTTTTCCAATTGACCTCCAGGAAATTCCCAATATCCTTTATGAAGTTTATTATTTGCTCTTTTTCCCATCAATATTTTATTGTCTTTATTATACATTATCCCACACGCAACCTCAATCATATAATAAATATGTTTTTACTACTTTAAATACATTTTAAAAATTACTTAGATGTGGTTTAATTAGCATTAAGTATACTATGGAAAATACAAATACAATAGTGAAAAAAAATACAATAGTGAAAAAAAATACAATAGTGAAAAAAAATACAATAGTGAAAAAAAATAGTAAGGATTCTGTGTTTAAAGAATCAATTCAAAAAGGAACTAAAATTTTTTCTCAAAATGATTTTTTTCAAGATTTTATTGGATTGATGAAAAATATTGAATTTGACAATTTTTATAAAAAGTATTTTCAAAATTGGTCAGATATTCAAACGATGATTTTTTACATGAAATTATATAAAGCAGTTGAATATGGTTATTCTGTAAAATTTTACACACCAATTGAACCTGAATTAATGACCTTTATATTACATAAAATTATGACAGATACCTCATTACGAAAATCAGCTATAAAAATTTTTGATAGTTTTAAAGAATGTTCAATGACGGATAAAGAAATTTTTTGTAAATTATTAGATTATAGCGCATTATCAAATGAAAAATTATTAATTGAAAATTAATTTACCTTCAAGATTTTCTACCTTTTCTTGTTTTTCTTTTGCTAGTTCTTTTACCACCTATTCTCCTACTTCTTGTATTCCTTGTACTCAATGATTCGAATGAATTAACATCATCTATTGGTCGTTTTTTATTATCATATTCTTTAATTGTATCAATATTATTACCTGCATTTTCATCATTTTCATCACCTCCTTCCCATTTTACATGTAAATCACAACACCAAACATTGCTTGATTTATAGGGTTCCAAATTAGTATATAATTGTAAACCATATTCAGAACGTAAACCATTTGCTGCATAAACATTTTTACCAATACCTCTAATTTCATTATCAATCACGTCTGTTGATTTTATAAAATAAGCTTTTGAATTCATCTGTATTGAACCAGATGTATCATCTGAACCCTTATCATTATCTGTCTCATATTTTTTAGATTTTGTAGTTGGTAGATAATATTTTTTAATAGGACCGCTGGCAAATTCATCATCTATTTTTTTTCTTTTTGGATTTTTTATTTTATTTTCATCAACAGTATCTCCGCCCTCTATTCTAAATAATTCAACATAATTATTATTGGACTCTTTCACTTGTTTAGTTGTTAATGATAATATAGAATCATTATCATTATATTTATTTCCAGAAACATCTGTCGCTTCTGTTTTTCTTTGAATAGATTGAACAATCCACCCTGTTTGACAATCATTACCTTGTAAAAAAAATTGTCTGTTATATGCAAAATCACCCCAACTATTCGTTTTACCTTTCATTGTACCTACAACGCGTAATTCACAATCATTCGTTCCTCCATTCATAACATTGTTTGCTGTATTTCGTGCAGTTATTGCAGCCATAGATTGTAAATTAATTATATCTTGTTTAGAAAGTTCAGGATGTTTATTATATAATTCATTTAAATATCTACTTTGTTTATTAATTTGTTTTAAATGATTTTTTTTAGCTTCTTCTTCTTTATCTTTTTTTGTCATTCTATTAGGATTAGATTTACTAAATGCGGGTCCTTTTCCTTTTTGATTTTTTTTTGTTTTTTTATTTTGTTTTTTTATATATTTTGTCATTGTATAAAATATATAAATATTATTTTTGTATTATAAAATATTTATAATAGTCATCTTCCATTAAACTTTCAATATAATAATCAAATAATTTTCTCTGTACAACTATATCTTCATTTTCTTCATTCATTTCAAACAAAACAATTTCATTTATTAAAAATTCCTTCTTTCTATTTTTTTTTATTTTATAATATTCGGCAATTTTTACCAATTGTTTATAAGTATAATTTTCATTAAAAAAAACGCAATTCGCCATAAACAAATTTTCATCATAAATATCCTCATCAAAAGATTCATGTTCATATTTTTCTTCTAAAAGATTTTGAAATTCATCTATTGTATTTGTTTGAATATTTTCATTCTTATTTTTACCGATTTCTTCTATAATACAAATATTCATCTCCTTGTATATAATATATTTCGTTTTCTTTAAGATTTATTCAAATTATCAAATATATCCATGTATTTAAATATTACTTTATTAGACAATCCTGGTTTATCTTTTGCTTTAAAAGATTTCATAATTTTAATAAAATCAATAATCATTTCATATTTATCATCGTCATGTAATTTTAAGTTACTTTTAGATTCAGTTATTAATATAAATATATTTTCGGTTATTTCAGATAGAATATTAATATTCTCTGAATCTGTTAACATATCATGAGTAATATCTTTTAAATAATCAATCATATCATAAATTATTTTGGTTTCAATAATATCTAGTTTGTTTAAATTAACGATAAACGATGTTAATGAACGCCTAGATTCATTTAATTTATTATTTTTACAAAATTTTTCATAATCTTTATCAGGATCACAATATTCTATATTTTTATACATTTCTTTATAATTATTTATTTGATCCATTAGAATGTTATTCATACATGAATAAAAATGAATAAGATCTTTATATAATTGCGCATAAACTAGAGAATAAAACTTATTATTACTAGCAATATCAAATATTAATTTTACAACATTACTTTTATCGTCTTCATTAAATGAACTATTTGTCATTAATTCAGTCATCATCTCTAATATTCTATCTTTTTGTTTTTCATAATTTTTATCACTAATTTTATTCAAATCACAACGAATCATATTCAACAATTTATCAATACCTTCCTTTTCTTTTTTTTCTGTTATTTGAAAATTACGTATGGCATTCCAATCATCATCTGAAATATCCATATTTTTTTTTTGATTTTTTTTTCTTTTATCTTCTCGTTTCTTATGAAACGTTGGGGTTTTTATATAACTAGGTGCTCCTACTTTCTCGCTGATGGATAATATTAACGATTTAATTTTATCCTCTACAATGTATATTGTATCTGAATTCTTAAAATTATTAATGTCATTCAAGTTATATTTCATTGTTTTAAAGCATGTAGTCATAATCTATAACATACTAATAATACATGATTTTATATCAATTTTTTTAATAATATATTATTAATTATTACTTAAATATTTAAAACCATATTAATTCAATGAGCATTTATAATAATAATAATGACAGCGAAAACAATGAAAACAATAATAATGAAAATAAACTAAAATCTTTTGAAAAATGGGATCAATTAGAAAATATTAAGGATGAATTACTTAGAGGTATTTATGCTGTTGGATTTGAAACTCCTAGTCCTATTCAACAAAAGGCAATTATACCTATGTTTGAAAAAAATGATGTTGTTGCTCAAGCCCAATCAGGTACTGGAAAAACAGGAGCATTTTCTGTATCAACATTGAATATCATAGATATTACACAAAATAAAACCCAAGCATTATTACTAGCTCCTACAAGAGAATTAGCTTTACAAACATCAGAGGTTATAACAAGTTTAGGTGAATATATGAATGGTTTAAAAGTTCAATTATTAGTAGGTGGAACAAGTGTTGATGAAGATATACGTAATTTAAAAAACAATACACCCCATATTATTGTAGGATGTCCAGGAAGAACACATGATATGATGAAAAAAAATCATGTTAATAATTCTAATATAAAATTAATTATTTTGGATGAAGCAGATGAAATGTTATGCGTCGGTTTCAAAGAACAAGTTTATAATATTTTTCAATTTTTAAATAAAGATGTTCAAGTTGGGTTATTTAGTGCAACCTTACCCTATGAAATAAATTCTTTGACTGATAAATTTATGAGAAACCCAGTTAAAATATTAGTAAAATCAGAAATGTTAACATTAGAAGGAATCTCGCAATTTTATATTGCTTTAGAAGATGATAATTCAAAATTTTCGGCATTAAAAGATTTATTTGAAACTATATCCATGTCTCAATGTATAATTTATTGTAATAGTATAAAACGTGTGGAAGAATTACATCAGGCAATGAGTGCTGAAAATTATCCTGTATGTTGTATTCATAGTGGAATGGAAAAGGATGAAAGATTGGCTTCATACAGAGAATTCAAAAATGGTCAATATAGAGTAATGATATCATCTAATGTAACAGCAAGAGGTATTGATATTCAACAAGTAGGTACAGTTATTAATTTTGATTTACCAAAAGATGTTCATACTTATTTACATAGAATTGGAAGAAGTGGAAGATGGGGTAGAAAAGGTATTGGAATTAATTTTATTACAAAACGCGACATTAGAGCATTAAAATCAATTGAGCAACATTATGATACACAAATAGAGGAATTACCAGCATCCTTTGTTTCAAAATAAGGGGGTAAACTCTCCTTAAATCCCTATATATGTTATGATTAATATTAGTGGGGGTATGGGCTGCGCAGCGGGTGTCCCACTAATAAGTTTAATTATATATTAAAATTTATGTATATAATTAAAATGGATAGTAAGGTCAATGATTATATTTATGATGAAAATAAACAACATAATTTTAGCATTGATGAAATTAAAAATGTTTTTAAATTACCAATCCACTATTTAAAGGATAAATCCACACTCGAAACAAATATACATAGTGATTTAGAATTAACAGAATTAAAAGATAATTCTAATAATTGCCTATATGACAACGTTTTTGAACCTAAAAATCAACTAAGTAAAACAACAACTAGATTATGGTGTAATGAATTTACGACAGATAAAAAATTTTTAAAGGATAGTCAACAATTGATAAAAAACATTAAAAATGTAAAAAAAATTTCTACCGAAGAAATAGATGAAATTATCGATATTTATAGCGAAATAAAAAATGATCATGGTTTTAAGGAGAGATATAATTATATTGAATGGAAAATGTTTGAAAAATTTAATACAAATTCATTATTTTTATTAATTCTTAGTTTGGTAAATATTACAAGTCCTTTATTTTCATTGATTTTACCTATTATAATATTATGTGTTCCATTTTTTATGTTAAAATTACAAGGAACACCTATAACATTAAGTGATTATTGTTCCATAATATCAAAATTTGGTAAAATATTACCATTTGTAAATATATTGAATTTTCAATCAATGGCTATAGATAAGAAAATAATGGCATCTTTGTCAATTGTATTTTATTTCTTTTCTACTTATCAAAATATATTACATGTATTTCGTTTTCATAAGAATATGATTTTAATTCACAACTATTTATTTAAAATTAAAGATTTTAATGATACAACCATTTGTAATATAGATAATTTTTTATCATATTCTAGTAATTATAATAGTTATTCTTTATTTAATGATGAATTGCATAAATATAAATCTATTCTGTGTCAAATTAATGAAAATCTAAACACTATTTCTCCTTACTCAGTAAATATTAATAAAATTTTTAATTTTGGAAATATAATGACAAATTTTTATTCCATTTATAATGACAATAATGTTAATATGTCCTTATTATATAGTTTTGGGTTTTATGGTTATTTGGAAAATATAATTGCTGTTCAAAGTAATATAAATAATGATTTTTTACATAATTGTAAATTTACTACAAAAAAATTAGGTTTTAAAAAATCTTATTATGGTCCATTAAAATATGAAAATCCTATTACTAATAATTATAATTTGGATAAAAATATTGTCATTACTGGACCAAATGCTGCCGGAAAAACAACCATATTAAAATCAACCATAATTAATATTATATTAAGTCAACAAATAGGTTGTGGATTTTATAAATCAGCCAATATCAATCCTTTTGATCATATACATTGTTATTTGAATATACCAGATACTTCAAATAGAGATAGTTTATTTCAAGCAGAAGCTAGACGATGTAAAGATATTATTGATATTATTGATAGTGATAAAAATAAAAAACATTTTTGTATTTTTGATGAATTATATAGTGGAACAAATCCATATGAAGCTGTTGCAAGTGCTTTTTCATATTTATCTTATTTATGTAAAAATAAAAATATTAAATTTATGTTGACCACCCATTATGTAGAATTATGTAAAAAATTAATGAAATATGAAAATAAAAAAATTGTTAATAAACACATGAAAGTTAATAAAAACAATAATGGAGATTTTGATTTTACTTATTTATTAAATAATAATATATCTGAAATTAAGGGTGGGATAAAAGTATTAAAAGATTTAAATTATCCTACTAATATTATAGATTCTACAGAACAGATGATTAATGATAATTTATAAGTTTAATTAACTATTTAAAAATATATTGTTTTAATAATAAAATGTCTAGTTTAGAAACATCTAGTTTTTGGACACCATTATTGTTATGTGTAGCGGTATCTTCCGTATTTGCTTTATTAGTTTTATATTATTTTAAACAACAAATAAATACATTAGATCATAAAATTAATTCCATGTTTTCATTAATTACAAGTATTACAAATGAATTAAATAGATTAACTATGATACAAGCGACTTCAAATGATATATATACCGAAAATAATGTTGACGATATTGTTAATACTAATATTGATACTAATATTGATAGTTATTTAAATCAAATAATTGTATCAGATGATGATGAGGAAGAAAGTGGCGACGAGGATAAAGAAAGTGATGACGACGAGGATGAAGAAAGTGATGACGACGAGGATGAAGAAAGTGACGACGATGAGGATGAAGAAAGTGGCGATGCTTTGGGGCAGGCTGAAAATGGCGACGACGATGAAGAAAGTTGCGACGACGAGGATGAAGAAAGTGGTGATGAAGACGAAGAATATCAAACAATACAAATTATAGGTGAACAACAAAAAATTAATTTAGGAGAAGAAGTTATTGATAATACAGATAATTTATCTACTGAAAATATTAAATTTATTGAATTAATGAATGATGATGAAGATGATGAAGATGACGAAGATGATGACGAAGATGATGAAGATGATGAAGATGATGAGATAGAACATATCCAATTAGTTTCTGATACAAAAGATTTTAGCATTATTAATGAATTAGCAAATATAGAAGGACTACCTAATTTGGAAGAATTAAATAATATTGAAGAATTAACCAATTTGGAAGAATTAACCAATTTGGAAGAGTTATCCAATGACGAATTATCTCCATCCACGAATAAAAATATTGAAATTATAGATTATAAAAAATTACCAGTAAAGCAATTAAAAGAATTGGTTGTACAAAAAGGTTTAGTTCAAAACGCAAATAAATTATCCAAAAATAAACTAATTAAATTACTAGAGGGAAATTAATAATTATATATTTATTTTTTTATAAAATTATATATATAAAATGAGCTGGGCTACTTGCTATTCCGGAAATAATAATATACATTTTAACTATCCACCAATAATGAGTGATGGTAGAAATTATAGTCAATGGCAACCTACTGCACAAATAAATAATGAAATTAAAAAAGATGCCAATTTAAATTCAAACTATGATTATAGAAATTATTTAACAAAAAACGCTGATTCCATTATTAAATATAATCAATTACAATCATGTAATGAATGTGGTAATTGTTATTACAATAATTCTCAACAATTAAATAATAATACCCCTTATGTATTTAATTCTTGTGGCGATAAATCTAGACCATATGGATATGAAAATAGTGATTTAAAAAATATTTATTTATCAAGACAAGAATTACAATCACGAAAAACAGCACAATCTATTCCTATCCAATAATTTATTTTAATTTATTTTAATTTATTTTAATTTAATTTAATCATTTTTTAATTTAATCATTTAAATAATTTCATATTAAAACGAATAGTGTTTAATTAAGTATATGAAATTATTAAGTATTGACATCGGTATTAAAAATATGGGGGTCTGTTTATTTGAAACAGATGATAATAAACAATTTAATATCATTGAGTGGGATATTTTAAATTTATTATGTGTTCACAAATGTTGCTTTGATAATAATTCTTGTGATAAACCTATTAAATTTTGTAAAAATAATCTATATTATTGCAAAGCTCATGCTAAAAAAAACGATCATTATTATATTCCTTCCGAAGAAATACAAAATATACACAAAATGAAAAATTCCAAAATTATTTCACTATATGAACTATGTGATAAATATGAAATTCCATATGAAACTCCTATTAATAAAAGTGATTTATATGAAAAAATTGTATCACATATAAATAATAAATATTTCGATGCTTATGAACAAGAAAATTGTAATGATATAGATTTAATATCTGTTGGTATCAATATAAATAGTAAATTTAATGAATTTTTTAAACATCATAGTGATATTCAATATATTATTATTGAAAATCAAATAAGCCCAATTGCTAATAGAATGAAGACATTACAAGGAATGGTTGCACAATATTTTATTAACAACAAAATAACTAATATTAAATTTGTATCCTCTTTCAATAAATTAAAACTTTTTAGTACGCAAAAACTTTCTTATCGAGAAAAAAAGAAATTAGGTATTGATATTACTACTAAGTTTTTACATGATTGTTCTCATTTACAACATTGGAGTTCTGTTTTTTTACAATCAAAAAAGAAGGATGACTTGGCGGATAGTTTTTTACAAGGGTATTATTACTTAATAAACAATCAATTAATTACTCAATTAATTTAATATATATAAATTGCGGATTACTTAAAATTATATGATATTATTAATGCATAAGAATAAATGTCTGATATCGAAACAATTAATATTGGTGAATTAGATAATTCAATTTCTTTAGAAGAACCATCCAATTCTCAACCATCGGTTAACTTTGGACCTGGTCTTGAACTTCTTATGAATGATAAAAGGAGAAAAGATTCAGGGGCAAATACACCCACAACTGATATAAATTTAGGGGATTTACAAAATTTAGAACAAGAATTAAATGATTTAACTGATAATAATTCAGAAAATAGACCACCATCTATGCGTGATGCAAGATCAGCCTTATTTTCTAGTACCCCACCACCAACAGCAATGAATGTATCATTTACTGATAGAAATGATACTGATAATCTTTCTATTACCAGTATTAAAACAGATACTGATTTAAATATAAACACAGAACCATCAATCGCTCCAGGATTTAAAATAAAAAAAGACCAATCTAACGAAAAAACGTGGGATGGTTATGGAAAATTTAATGATATTCCAGTAGATCCTGATAAAAATTTATCAAGTGTTCCTACCATGACTAAAGAAGAATTATTACGTGAAAAATTTAAATTTCTTAAAAAGTTAGAAGAATTAGAGAAAAAAGGGGTTGATCTTAGTAAAAAATATACAATGGAATCTTCACTTCAAGAAATGCAAGGAGAATATGAATCTATTATTGAATCCAAAGAAACTGATAATAGTAAAAAATTTCAAGGTAAAATGTTAATGGCATGTATTACCGGTTTAGAATTTTTAAATACCAAATTTGATCCATTTGATATTAAACTCGATGGTTGGGCAGAACAAGTGAATGATAACATAGATGACTATGATGAAATATTTGGTGAACTCCATGAAAAATACAAATCCAAGGCAAAAATGGCCCCCGAACTTAAATTATTATTCCAAATTTCAGGTAGTGCAATTATGTTGCATATGACAAATACATTATTTAAATCTAGTTTACCTGGTATGGATGATATCATGAAACAGAATCCTGAATTAATGCAGCAATTCACTCAAGCAGCTGTAAACCAAATGGGACAAACCAATCCAGGTATGAGTGGGTTTATGAATGGGATGATGAATCAAGATCCTTCTCCTCAAACCAGAGGAGCACCTCCACCTCCTGTAAGAACACAAGGTCCTAATGCTGCGGCACCTCCTCAAAGAAATAGTCGTCCTGATTTAAGTTTTGCTAGAAATGACCCACAAGATGGAATTAGTATTACTGAAACATTTGAATCAGCTGATCCTATTCAAAGATCTAAAAGAATAGTTCGTCCTGAAATGAAAGGACCTAGTGATATCGAAGATATATTATCTGGATTAAAAAAAACACCTAATACAAAATCTTCTTCTAATCTTACCTCACAACAAGCAGCAACAACACAAATGTTTAATTCTAGAGAAGAAAGACCTCAGTCAAAAGAAGATAATGGAAGTACTATTAGTATAAGTGATCTCAAAGAACTACAAAATACTAATTTACCCAAACGCTCCAAGAGACGAAAAACTTCAGAAAAAAATACAATCAGTTTAGATATTTAAATTGTAAATAGTTATATAATTTATTATTGTTATATAACTATTGATTAGATACTATCAAATAATTAAATTCAAATTTTATTTCAATATCTTTGAATAAATCATTTGAATAT
>Ga0206125_10000515_pt1 | contig 50400 bp, 48 predicted proteins | sample Helgoland_Spring_4_FD_148598 | JGI IMG/M metagenome (GOLD analysis project Ga0206125, IMG submission 148598) | Pelagic subsurface seawater microbial communities from Kabeltonne, Helgoland, North Sea - Helgoland_Spring_Bloom_20160331_1 | ecosystem: Environmental > Aquatic > Marine > Epipelagic ... | reverse complement strand
CTGAATGAAATTGCCACAGTTCAAATCAACTTAGATGCTGAAATCCCTTTTGAAGCCTACACAAACTGCCCAGGCCTTGGTGCTTTTGTATTAATCGATCGCTACAGCAACGCGACCGTTGCCGCAGGCATGATTCGTTTTGCCCTGCGCCGAGCATCTAACGTACACCGACAGGCACTTTCTGTCGATCGACCAGCAAGGGAGAAACTAGCAGGTCATCAGGGTCGAGTCGCATGGCTCACCGGACTCTCAGGTTCAGGTAAGTCAACCATTGCTAGTGCTGCAGAAAAGATCCTCCATGAACAGGGTTATCGAACCTACATATTAGATGGCGATAACGTACGCCATGGTCTTTCAAAGGACCTAGGCTTTACTGTGGCAGATAGAGTAGAAAATATTCGCAGAATTGCGGAAGTGGCAAAACTAATGATGGATGCAGGAATCATTGTACTCACTGCGTTCATCTCGCCCTTTAGGGCTGAGCGAGACATGGCAAAGAGCCTTTTTGAGGAGGGGGATTTTCTTGAAATCTTTGTTGATACGCCACTAGCGGTAGCTGAAGAGCGTGACCCCAAGGGATTGTACAAAAAAGCACGAAGTGGCCAGCTCCCCAACTTTACGGGTATCGACAGTGATTATGAAGTGCCAGTGAGTGCTGACTTGATCATCCAAACAGAGGGCCAAACAGTCGATGAGTCTGCTAAAGAACTTATTGGCGTGATAACAAAAAATGTACAGGGGTAATGTATGACATTGCGCGAAGATCTAAAAAACCCAAACTCCCATGCTCGTAGCCTAACAAAAGCATTCACTTGGCGTGTCACTGCGACTTTAACAACAGCCGTTATTGCCTATATCGTGACCGGCGAGCTTTCTATGGCTGCAATGATTGGAGGTATAGAATTCGTAGTAAAGTTTTTCATTTATTATGGTCACGAGCGAGTTTGGAATTTGATTCAATAAGCTTAGTTATCGATAAGGGTATTTATCGCAGGCCATGATTTGGAGTTGGGTTTGGCTTCGTTTTGTTACTTTTTTAATCTAGCCTTGCCGAACTACCCTTGATAACCGAGCGATGGCGTTGCGCTGGTAGCGTATCAGCTTGTGGGTGTCCATGGAGCGGCGGGATACCGGGCCACCCTTTCGCCGCTCCTGTCTTTGCATGCTGGCAAAAAAAGCGGCCATGTCTCGCACATCTTGGGGCTCACTGCCCGACGGACTGAGAAGCTCCCTAAAGATGGGGTTCGAAGCCTTCACGTTCGCATCGCGCAAAAACTCATCCACCGGCTCGGGGCTGGTATAGGTATCGTAATAGGCATCCATCACCCGTCGATAATTAAGAAGTCCCGCAGCAATATCGGCACAGGCAAAGGCGGAAAACCCCTCCTCCGCAATCAGCTCGACAAGCGCCCTGTACTCAAGGTTCGATTCAAAGTCCGGGGCAACATTTAAACCATGCTTGCGGGAATTTTGGCTGCTGGTCCACTTACCCGCCACCGACCTCGGGCCGGTTGATTTAAGTGCATTGCAGCGATTTGCAAGGTTTCTATGATGGTTTATCGTCAAGGGTCAGCGCCCCCTTCACCGGCTGCTTTGACTCAAGTGCTGCCAGTTCAAGATCCATACGCTTAATCAGGCGTGACTTATAGTCTATGGAATCGATACTCCGCTGAAGATGCCTCATCGTTTGGTGCTGACGGTGAATCAGATCATCCACCAACTTGATGTGCTTGGCCGCTTTCTTAAAGGCCCTAACCCGAAGATCCGATAGGGTCAGCTTCGACTCGGCGAGGATTTCATCAATCCATTCCGCTTCATCCTTGTCCGCGCGGCCATCCAAATAACGCTCAAGGGCCTCTGAGACTTTCCGGTTGTCATACGTCTCAGTGTAGCTACCCGCCTTGGACAAAAGCCTCGCCATCGCCTCGTGGAGCAGTAGCTCCTTGTCCACGGTGTGCCTCTTAATCCACCAGAGGCATTCATTAAGCTGACTCACCAGGGCAACCGCCAAGGGTGAGGGATTGTCTAGTTCGGATAAGAGACTTTGCAAACCCGATTGGAACTCAGACCCAGATTCATCAGGCAAAAGCTTGGGGCTTGATAGGAAGGGTAAAAGGGAACTGACTTTATGATCAACCGACATAAAAATATCCACATCAATACTGAGGTGAATATTATAAAGCATAAGCTAAAAGATAAAACAGATAGAATTTAGTCGTCGCGCTTGATACGTAGGGTCACGCCTGGGTTAACCAATGGATCGCCGGTGAATTCAATACCGGCTGATTCTAAAACCGACTTAACCGCACTAAGAATTCGTGTATTTGCATTAGGTATTCCAGTCTGCGCCTCATATTTCTTAATGGTCGCCGACGATACTCCAGCGCGCTCGGCAAGCTCGACAGCACTCCAACCGAGCATTACACGACCAGCCTTTATTTGACAAACAGATATCATATTAGTATACTTTTATATACTATTAGTATATATTTACCGTCTATTAGTTTAGGTATAATACCATGATTGATGATATCTTAGCCAAGTTTGATGGCGCCTTTGCCAAAAATACCATAAGGGCCTATAGGTCAGACTTTATTCAATACCAGACCTGGTGCTCACACAATAATATTGATTCAATACCTGCAACTGCTGACGCCATGGCCCAGTATGTTGACTACCTTTCCACCATCAGGAAAAGTGCAACTATCCGGAGAAGAATAAACAGCTTAGGAACGGTACTAAAGCTATCCAAACACTACAACCCCACCAACCAGCCAGACGTCATACTCGCCATCAAGCGAATGCACCGCAAAATTGGTCGAGCACAACAACAGGCTACCCCCCTAACCAAACCACTACTGAACCAGCTACTTAGCAACTGCGATAACAGCGTCAGGGGTTTAAGAAATCAAGTCCTCCTAAGACTCGGCTACGAAACAATGCGACGCCGATCAGAGCTCTGCGCATTTAAGTTTGAGGACGTCTGCCAAGCACCGAGCGGCAAACCGACTATCAAACTCAACTTCTCAAAAACGGATCAATTCGGGACGGGAAAGATACTGCCAATAAGCCAAGAACTGTTCGACTTATTAGAAAAATGGAGGAGTATGATCAGCTATGAAGGCTATATTCTAAGATCAATTACCAGGCACGGGCATATTGAGAAGAATCTACATCCAGCAAGTATAAGCACTATATTAAAAGCACTGCAAAAGGATTTAAAAATGGACTCCGATGAACAGCCGCTCAGCGGGCATTCCTTTAGAGTGGGTGCAGCACTTGATTTGTTAGAACAAGGTGAGCCGCTTGAAAGGATAATGCTCAGAGGGGGTTGGCAGACGGATTCGACCGCCATGTCATATCTTAGAAATTGGATCGTATGAGTGTGGCAAGAAGAGCCACAACAGTTAGTTAGTCAGTATAATTAAGTGCTTGCTTCAACTCGGCCTGGACTTCCCAGACTTTACTAGACACTTCCTAGCCTGGAAAAATAGTCTTCTTCAAACTGCGCTGGAGAAACACCCCCAGTGTGACTATGTCGTTTAATCGGATTGTAGAACATCTCAATAAAATTGAATATCTCCGTCTTTGCATCGTCTCTTGTTGTATATATCTTCCGCTGAGTTACGCGTTTTTTAAAGGTCGCAAAGAAGCTTTCTGCAACAGCGTTGTCATGACAATTTCCTCGGGACTCATCGATGGCTTGAGGTTGTTTGCCTGTAAGAATGCCACGTAATCTGCACTGCTGTATTGGCTTCCTTGATCGCTATGAACCAACACAGTCGCTTTGGGCTGTCTCTTCCACACCGCCATCATCAAGGCTCGAATCACCAAATGCCGATCAATGTTTTTATCCATTGACCAGCCAACTATCCGTCGAGAAAACAGGTCTAGCACTGTGGCCACATACAAAAAACCTTCGTAAGTTCGCAGTAGAGTAAGAGGCAGAGCGTAGTCGCGCTATCTCTCTGCCTCTCCTCCCCGAACCGTACGTGCACCTTTCAGCGCATACGGCTCTCCACTTAGTTTTGGCTAACTGCCATTGCAACATCAGCGTAGCGTGACGTGACGGTGTTTCTGACTTCGTCCCTAAGATACGGATTAATCTCCGGCAATCGCCAACGAAACGGCATCTTTTGGCTACCCACTAACCTCGTTAGCACTGCGCCATGCAGATGACCGTGATTGGTTTTACCAAAGAGCACCCATGTCTTAGTTTTGCCTGGCTCCGGTCGTTTGAACCATTTCATTAATAATGATTTGATCCTGCACCGGTATTTACGTGCCAGCCACCGCGCCAGTTTCCAGAAGACGACTTGGTCGATCTTGCGGTACATTTTTGCAGTAAAGTCAGTGTGCCGATAGAACTGCGCCCAACCTTTTAGTTTACGATTGAGTTGTTCCACCTTGTCTATCTTGCTACAACTGTAGTCACCCGATAAAAACTTGATTAACGAATGGGCAAATCCCTTTGCTTTGTCCTTGGGAATACCGCTGACTACCCGCATCGTGCCTTTCGGCCCACGCTTTCGAATAATCCGGTGACCGAGGAAGATAAAACCATCATTCACATGGGTAATATGGGTTTTGTCCATATTCAATGTGAGCTTTAGTTTACCTTCCAAGAAATCCCGGCATTGATCGCGTACGACCTCAGCTTCTTGCTTGCTGCCTTTGACGATAACAACAAAGTCATCAGCATAACGACAGTAGGCTACGGCAGGTTTCCAACGATGCTTTCCTTCAACTGCCGGTTTGCGACCAACCTTGATACTATTATTCCAGTACCAACGATCTTTGCGCGCCTTTTTCGAGAGATAGCACTTATTCAAGTATTGGTCGAACTCATTGAGCATGATATTCGATAATAGTGGCGAGATAACACCGCCTTGAGGAACACCTTCACTGGTCGCACAGAATAAGTTACGTTCGATATGCCCAGCCTTGATAAAACGCCACAACAGAGTATTGAATCGGGCGCAGGCAATTCGTTTGCGTACGCACTTCATCAATAACCGATGGTGCACGGTATCAAAATAACTGGATAGATCGCCCTCAACGACCCAGCGCCCACGGCTATAGGACGAATCGGTTAACTGTAGCTTCACCGTTCGAATAGCGTGATGGACGCTGCGCTCTGGTCTGAACCCGTAGGAGAGTGAATGAAAATCATTCTCCCAAATCGGTTCCATTGCCATCAGCATGGCGCGTTGAACAATCCTGTCTCGCAGTGTTGGTATGCCCAAAGGGCGTTGCTTACCGTTCGCTTTAGGAATATAGATTCTTCTTGCTGGCGATGGTTGGTAGTCACCTGATCGAAGATCATTGCTGATCACGTTCAAGTAATTTTCCAAGCCGCCCTGCAATTGGTCTCTAGTAACCCCGTCTACCCCCGGTGTTCTCGCTCCTTTTGATGACAGCGTAATCCTTGCTGCCTCCCTTAACCATTCTGGATGACTAATCAGACGCAACAGACGGTTAACCTTCCGGTCTTGATCTGTTGCTGTCCATGTCGCTAACTTACGTTGCATTTCTTTGATTATCAAAAGTCTTCACCTCATTAAAGTCAAATAATCCGCTGCGCAGATTAACTAAGCTGCGCCCCTTCGCCATGTAATGGGCTTTCCCCATCGCAGACTACTACGAGCGCTCCGCCAATCTGTTTGTCATCGGGGTCGTGCTCCCTTAACATGCAAACAGACCTTCCCCGGTTCACCTACCTGAACTCAAGCGTAGTGGGGTGGATGCCGATCGCAGTCTTTGACCTTAGCGTGCTGTAAGGTGATGACGCTTAGCAATGGACCCCGGTAGTTGGACAGTAACTGGACGAATATAAGTGTTTTCCTCCATGATTAGCCTATTGCTAAGGAGAGAAAATGAGACGAAAAAGACGGACCCACAAACCAGAGTTTAAAGCGAAAGTTGCGCTGGCCGCCGTTCAAGGTGATCTGACGATGGCAGAGCTGGTGAAGAAATTCGATGTTCACGCCAATCAAGTCACCGAATGGAAAAAGCAATTGCTAAGCAGTGCTCCTGAGCTGTTTGGAAGCACGACCAATAGCAAAGAAGAATCTGAGGAAGAGGTTCAGGCGCTTCGTGCCAAAATTGGTCAATTGACGATGGAGAATGATTTTTTAGAACGCGGGCTCGAACGGATTCACGGGCCCAGAGGAAAGAAATGGTAACCAAGGATGGATCGCTCTCAGTGAGAAGGCAATGTGCTTTGTTAGCTTTGCCGCGATCAACGTTTTACCATTCCCCGGAACCTGTATCAGGTGATGATTTGGCGATGATGTCTTTGATTGATCGTTGTCATCTCAAGTACCCGTTTTACGGCTCGCGTCGTATTCGTGGTTGGTTGCTGGACGAAGGCCATTGTGTGAATCGTAAGCGAGTCCAACGGCTCATGCGAACTATAGGGCTAGCAGCGCTATATCCTGGGCGCAACCTCAGTCAGGCGAATCAGGCGCACAAGGTGTATCCCTATCTGCTGCGGAACTTAGTCATTGATCGGCCGAACCAGGTTTGGTCGACAGACATCACCTATATCCCAATGGCGAAAGGTTTTGTCTATCTGGTTGCTGTCATGGACTGGTACTCCAGGCGAGTATTATCGTGGCGATTGTCGAACACGATGGACACCGCTTTTTGTATCGACGCGCTTGAAGAAGCGATTGAGCGCAATGGCGCACCGGAAATTTTCAACACAGACCAGGGGAGTCAGTTCACTAGTGAGGACTTTACGGGGGTTCTGAAATCAAACGAAATTGCCATTAGCATGGATGGAAAACGACGCTGGGTCGATAATGTATTTGTAGAGCGATTATGGCGCAGCGTGAAATACGAGGAGGTTTATCTTCATGCCTATGATGACATCAGAACCGCCAAGGCGTCACTGAATCGCTACTTTGAATTTTACAATACAGAGAGAAAGCATCAGTCATTGGGAGACCAAGCGCCTGATCGGGTGTACTATGAGGCGGTGGAACGGATGGCCGCCTAGATGAACTGGAAAGCACTTATAGCACTGTCCAAGTTTTGGGGTCCATTACTCTTAAACGCAGAATTGTGATAATGCGTTTTGCCATGACCAACTACTTACATGTTAGTTGACCAGTCGGTATCTCAACTCATACTTGTACCTGAGATACTGCGTCATACGGCCTGTTAATTCGTGTAGGCCGTGGCGACATTTCAGCCCATAGATGCGGCTTAATCGATTCATGTTCTTCATCCGTCCACTACTCAGTCTTGAAGAGCATCTTGGCATAACGAACTTGCCTCACTCCCCGTTGTCAGCGGGTTACATCACCTTACCAGCATACGGTAAGTCACTACCGCTCAGACTCCAATGCCTGCACAACCAGACATCGACATTGATACGTTAGCTCATGCTGCCACCTCAATGTATTTCAGATAGACTCGTGGCTCATTCAAGCATCCATGCTTGCCCTGAGCTCCGGGCACACCATACGTAATATCACTCACCCAGGCTTGGTTCGGCATATCAGAGCTAAAGTTACGATCTAGAATATTGCCGGCAATGCTACCTAGCTTCCCTCCCTTCATGTAGCGACGCTTGTAGCCTATTTGGGCTCTAAGCCTGTTCTCTCGCATAATCTTCGCCACACGATGAACGCTGCAGATTTCACCCGCATCACGAAGATCTCTGTGAATCCAGGGACTGCCATACGTGCCTCCACTGGCTATATAAAATTCCTTTATCCGGGTTAACAGTCGCTGATCTTCGATCGCGTGATTGGACAAGGGTTTATCCAGCCATACATAGAATCCACTGCGATGCAGTTTGAAAACGCGACACATGGCCTGAATAGAAAACTCATCTCGATGATCATGAATGAAGGCGTACTTTACCCGGGGTCGTTGGCAAAGTACTTTGCTGTAGGTTCAATTGGTCACTGCAACAGCTATCCTAATAGATTGATTTGTAGTGGGGACCAAAATGAAGCGAACATATTCACGTCAAGAGAAAGACCTTGTTTTTGACTTATGGAAACAAGGCGCCGGTTTTAGCGATATTGCCAGAGTACTTGACGCACAACCAGGGTCGATATTTACTGTGCTCCGAAAGCACGGGGGAATAAAGCCCGCAACGAGAAAGCGATCCAGCATCCACCTCACTAATGCGGAACGTGAGGAAATAAGAGCTGGTTTGTCAGCTAAAATGAGTATTCGGGCGATTGCTCGCAAGCTACATAGGTCTCCATCAACTATTTCTCGCGAGGTGAATAGAAACCGAGGACGACGGTGATACAAAGCGCTAGACGCCGACAGAAGGGCATGGAGGTGTGCTAGACGTCCTAAGTTATGCGTTTTGGCCAACAATCCAGAACTCAAACAGTTGGTGATCGATAAACTGAAACTTAATTGGTCTCCAGAACAAATATCGGGTTGGTTAAGCGTTAACCTATCCAGACGAAAATCGATGCAAATATCGCACGAGACCATTTATAAAACGTTGTATGTTCGATCACGAAAAACCCTTGACCATCTTCTGGCCGTGCATTTGAGGCGCGCCCACAAAATGCGGCATAGCAAGCATCATTCGAGATCGGGTGACCGGGGCACTATTAATATCGTCAACGGTGTGTCTATTCACAAACGGCCAAAAGTCGTTGAAAGTCGCAGGGAAATAGGTCACTGGGAAGGCGATTTAGTCACCGGTTCAGGCAACACACATATAGCAACATTAGTCGACAGAAAAACGAGATTCACGATTTTACTGAAGCTTGCGGGTAAAGACGCCTCGTCAGTGACTAACGCTTTGGTTTGTGCATTTACGAAACTACCCGGCTTAGTGAAAAAGTCACTTACTTGGGACAGGGGAATGGAACTCGCTAAACATACTGAGTTTACTCAAAAAACTAACATGCCAGTTTATTTTTGTGACCCCCAAAGCCCTTGGCAGCGAGGAACTAACGAGAATACAAATTCGCTGGTTCGCCAATATTTCCCCAAGAAGACATGCCTAGGCCAGCACTCCCAACAAGCTTTAGACTTAGTGGCAAAACAACTAAATGAGCGTCCACGAAAAGTATTGAAATTTAAGACTCCACAGGAGATTATAAGCAAGAGTGTTGCGCTGATGTGTTGAACCTACAGCGGCCTTTTTTAAAATGTCCGCTCCTCTGTCATGCGTTTTAGGTCGGCCTTAAGACGGGCGTTCTCTACCGTAAGGTCGGCCTTATCAGCTTGTCGAGGGATTGGCTCTCCGTACTTCTTTAGCCAGAGATACAGGCTGTGTGTGCTGGTGCCAAGTCGATTAGCAACATCGCTAACTGAATAGCCTCTGTCAGTGACCTGCTTAACCGCTTCTTTCTTGAATTCATCTGTATACCGTTTGCCTTTCATAAACACCTCTCATAGAGTTACATTTTAACGCTATTTGGTGTCTAGCAAATCATGGGAAGTCCAGCCGGCGGCTTGGGCAAATCCTTAAAACCCTCCAAGCAATTTTTGTGCTTGGAATAAGAACGTAAGCGCCCTTGAATCCGCGTCTATGAAATAGCCCAACAACTCTAGACACTATAACGTGCAATCGACTTTAACCAGCAGGGGTATTTTATGAGCAACAGCGAACGCGTTAATCTATGGCAGAACCACATCAACCAATGGCAAGAATCAGGTTTAAGTGGCTCCAAATTTTGCAAACGAAGTGAACTGGGCTTGGCTCAGTTTTACTATTGGAAAAGCAAGCTTTTCGGCGACACTAGAAACATAGCGGGCGATAAAAAGCGTCCGACAGGGTTCGCTAGCGTGGTGATCACTGATTCAGCGTTGGTTGGTGATGGACTTAGCTTTACGCTCCCCAATGGCTGCGCCATTGTTGGTATTAATGGCTCCAAAGTTGCTGATCATTGATGAGATCGGCTATTTACCCTTTGGTCGAGAAGAAGCCAGTTTGTTTTTTAACGTCATCGCAAAGCGATATGAGCGAGGCAGCGTTATCGTTACAAGCAACTTGCCTTTTTCCCAGTGGTCAGGGGCATTTGCTAATGATACGACGCTGGTTGCGGCATTGCTTGATCGATTACTTCACCATTCGCATATCGTTCAAATATCAGGTGAAAGTTATCGATTAAAGGGAAAGACTGCAGCAGGCATTGTGCCAACTAATATTGCCAGTCGGGCCATGTTAGAAAATAATGAAATAGCCTAGGTGGGTCAAATTTGAATCGGCGTTTTAAGCCCAAAGTGGGGCAGTTTTAAGTCGGCGTTGACAGCTGCGCCGATACGCTTGAGAAAGTTGAGGCATTACTGCCCTGGAATGTACCTCAGGATATTACGCAGAAGTAGGTGCTGATTTAATGGCGCTTACATAAGAACCGCCCAAGCTGTACAAAAATCGCCACAAAATAAATATACAGGCTCTTATTCAAGACAAACCACTCTTCAAGCGCCCCCTTATAGGGAGCTATAACATTCGCGTAGAAATCAACGGACGCAGTTGCACCATGCATAATTTCTTCTTCACCACGGCAATTATCGAGCCGACAAGAAGACTATTAGCAACTATAGACTTGGCAATGTCCTGAGCGGACGGCCGTCTAATTCATCGGCACCAAACTACCAGCCCACATTATAAAAACCCAGCATCTGAGCATTCGCCCGCAACTGCTATTCGGGAAAAACCTTAAACAGAATACATGGACATCCATAATCTCCTCCACTAATAGCTTATCATCAATTTATTTATTACAGTGAGCCTCAAATCACCAGAAACGAGCCCATTGCAAGCCTTAAAAAAAGACTCTTTAATGGGCCACATACCAAGCTTTGACACAAGATGTAAGTAGGTAGTATTACATCCCCAACAAATAGGGCGTTGAGTTACTTTTGACTACATCATTAATTGGTGTAATTTATCTAAACGCTATAAAATATCAATGTCGTGGCCAACTCATAAATGTACGGAAACTTATGCACTACATATTAATACTAGCTGTCACTCTACTTGTGACTAGCTGTTCAACAGAGCAATCTTCAATCGACTATGGCGCTCTTGCAACCTATTCTGCCGCTGGACATTTACAAATGGTTGTCGAAATACCCGCGGGTACCAATAAGAAATTTGAATACGACTATGAATTAAGAACTTTTCCAGCAGACATCAAAAATGGTAACGATCGTGTCATAAATTTTTTGCCTTATCCAGGTAACTATGGCTTTATTCCGTCAACCAAGATGGATCTAGCCAGAGGAGGAGATGGAGATGCTCTAGATGTATTACTTCTTTCTGAACACCTTCCAACAGGAACTATAGTTGAAATTTTGCCGATCGGGATTATCCTATTGCAAGACAACGGAGAAAACGACAGCAAAATCATCGCGATTCCAATTGATAACCGGTTGCGAGTGTTAGATATAAAAAATTTCGAACAGCTAAATTCAGAGTTTTTTGATGTTAGAAACCTCATTCAGTTATGGTTTTTAGGTTACAAAAGAAGCGATGCCGTTCAACTTATAGAGTGGAGAAATGGGATAGCAGCTAAGGCAGAAATAGATAAATGGCGGTTAAAATAGTGGCATGAGGCTCAACGTTGCGCGCTGCAATAACCTTTTTAGGCTTCGCCTGCTGGATGAGAAGTTTGAGGCGCTCCAAAAGCTTATGTGCTTTTGCAACATCCCATCTTTCAGTTAAGCAATAAGTAGAAACTTGTTAAGCCATGCGCAATAAATTTCGCAAAGGAATTCCGCTAATGACTTTGTGAGGCCTGTCGTTATCAGATCGCTTACATCGATACGACAACAAAGTTAGGGATGTCGGGTTGGTCTCCTCATACTGCCAGTGCCTCTAGGTTGACGTTGCAGGATTCAGGGTACTCCTACAGCCCAACGCCGAGATCACAGGCTGGACCGAGATATTTTAAAAGTAGTGAGGGTGAGGGTTTGGTTTTTGGCAGTGATTTTGACATTAGGATCTCCGGTTCACGGTCTGGAAGCAGGATGAAAAATGAAAAGAGTCATGCCTATTGGGTTGTTAAAAAAACACTTACCTACAATAACGTCACTATCTGAAATATGAAATTTTAGGCCTTATTATTTATATACCAAGTATAAGCCAACAGTATATTTTGAATGCCTTCCAGCTCTAAGCTCGGTAGCGTCAAATATATCATTTTCCAAAGAAAATTGTTGATCAGGCGCGAACTTTAACTCCAAGACACCATATTCCACACTATACTTCTGGATGAATTCACACTTAAACACCCTTAATCCGCCTGGATTGAAAAACACGATATCGTCGTCGATAGTGGCCCTCAGGCCTCCGGTAAAGTCTTCAAAATATTCTCTTCTGTAGCAAGCTCCCAGGGAGAATGTAGAACAATAGTCTATGTAAGGCAGCAACTCGACCGGGAACACCTTCTGCCTGAGATACGCAAGCAACCTATTGCTAGTAAAACACAATACCTCTTCAGAAAGTCGAAATGAGAACGACAATTTATTACCTAATAAATTAGATCTTACCTTAACTTCGAGGGTTAGCTCAGTATCTGACGTAACTGCCTCTAAAGGTGAGTTAGAGTACCATCTTATTCTAGCTTTACTACGTTTCGACAATCCAGCGAGATTTTCTTTATAGTTCAAGAAGTCAAAGCTATCAAGATATATCGAGTTGACATATCTGTTGCTGTACCTTCGTGAAAAACTATACTTTGATTCCAACAAGCAAGCTGAGACTCTGTCCTTTTCTTCTGAAAAAAACGTGTACTTTTTCTCGACTCGAATCATTCTTTTATAGACCTCATAGTACTAGCATAAAGATCGGATATATCCACTTTAATAGGTGTTAAGTCGACCCCATTAAAACTGATAGATGACCCAATTTGCACAACACTTACACCGATACCACCAATCACGTTGGACGCTAATATTTTTGAACCACTGAAATGGTCTTTTTTCCTGTAAGACATAATGTCTGCAAAGGTTATACCAGTTAAACGTAACCTATTTACGGTAAGGTCAGACGAGTCTTTCGCGACTAGTCCTACAAGGGCATTAGATATGGCAGTATTCTGAACAATACCTTTTGACCCTTCCCCAATTGAAATACCTTTGTCAGTAACATTGTCTATCGACACATTGCTGATAACAATTGTTGTCTTACTAACATCGATAGCGTCAGCACCAGATGCAGAACCAATATTCAGAAACTGCGAATTACTTAATTGCACATCCCCATAATCTACATCCAACCCATCCGAGGGAGTACCTTGAATAGTTAAGCCATCCAAAACACCACTAACTTGCACAAGATTAAGTGCATCTTCACTTTGATTGTTTTGGAAAATAGAGTTAGTTATCGAAACTTTAGCATTATTGACAGTAAAAGCTCCTCGATGGGGAAAACCTTTAATAACCCCAGTACCGCCAGTCATTAACATGTAGTCAATTACAACCGCTTGCTGATTTGAGATAACCAATATGCCACCCCACCGATCATTATTTTTACCTGACAGCGATACAACTTGGTCTTTATTACCTTGGATTTGCAAAGCACCCTTTACTACAAGGCCAGCATCAAGTCCTAAGGTTACCTTGGTACCGGGGGCTAATCGTAATGAGTAACCTTGAGGTAAAACCAATGTATCTGCAATATCAATAACATCGCCGGAACGAGAGGAAAAAGTTTTTGTGCTTGAATCCAATTTAAAATACTTGGAAATTTCATCTAAACTAGTCTCTCGGAAATTAACATAATCTGATTCCGCATAAGAGAGATTTACACTGCTAGACCTTAAAACTGCCGGTTTGCTAAGATCACGATATGTAAACGTGACTTTAACATCACCGCTACTAAAATAATCCCGGTAAATAATATTAAATTTCTGAGACACATAATCTGAGTCACCCGTCAGATCTATTACCTTAGTTTCCGCATCCGACTGCAATATCAATTCATCAACTGCGTACCTGTCCTCAGAATAATTCTGAATATTTACCTTAAAGTTATCATAGACACGTTTTACTTCTATCACCGGAAATGAAGATTGTGCTACTTCATTTACACTGCCTCCTGGACCTCCAAGATCTAGACGTTTCATGGAAGGTCTTTCTGACTTCAACCAATCTATAATACCAGGCAAATGGTTAACTGAAATATTGAACTTTGCCAGAAACGGCGACTCTGTCGCTAAAGCCCTCCTTAAAGTTTTTTCGTTATTGCGAAGCTCTGAGAGTAGCGTTTTGGCGTCTTCACTATCTATCCACCATTCAATTTTCGTTGCAAGCAACTGGGAAAAGAAAGGGATATTTAAAAGATCGTGTATAAATTCGTCTTGGTACGGCAACACTCCAAATAGGCGACCTGGGTCTGTCTGGCCACATGAATTGTCAGAACTGATGGGCTGCAGCGTTTTTTGCAACGGGTGCAGGTAGAAACTAAGATTCATGTCGATGTTGCCATGCCAGCACTGAAATACGAAGGTAACCGCGAGATATTCGGCCCACTTTTCAAAATCAATAAGATGCTGGAAACTACTAGGAGATTCCAAAATTCTATCCATTTTCGAACCTATAAGATTCAAATTGGGATCATTCTTCCAAAAACTGTCTTCATTTTCGAATGACATACTTTTTGACTTTTCATCGAATTTCAAAATTGGGCCATACGGGGTTCTAGAATATTCGGTAAACTGCTCACCGTACCCTTCCTCAAAGTACATGTTTCCGATTTCTTTGCCATTTATAGTGACATCATAGAATTTTTCTCGGGTTGCCAGTACACCCCGATGCCGCATAGCCTTATTTATAAGCATCGGCGTATGAAAATCTCGCGTGAACGGTCCGTTAAGTGAGAATTTTTTTATTCCAAGAGGGGTCTGCCCTTTGGTCTTGACTCTGAGTGACCACTTATCAGTAACAACATGATCTAAGTACCATCCTTTCAATCTAACTTTAGCTTTGACTTTCTCACCACCAATTCTAATCTTACTCTTGACATAGTCAAAATGGCTTTTGTTGAGCATTCCCTCGCGCAAAGCGTCTTCACGAGCTTGGTTTAGAACCATAAGTTCCTCAAACTTAATGTCGATTATAAAATCATCAATAGCAATTTTTGGTCCAAATGATTCACCAATGTTCCGCCCAAGGCTTTTCAGAATGTGTTTAACTGATACATCCCTATCTACCCCTGCAATTCCGATCGACTTAAGTTGAGTTCGCAATACAATATTTTCGGTGACGGTGGCTTTTAGAACATCCTTTAAAGAAAAAACTAGGCCAATGGAAACCAGCAAAGTGAGTATAAGAAACACAACTTTGCTTAGCTTCCGTGCGGAGGTTTTTTCTTTAGCGCGAGCTTTAATATACATAATATGAAATTAAAACGGCATAAGTTTTTGATTATCAACTATAGAAATATTACTGATCCCAAACACATCATCAAGCATTTCATTGAGAGTCATTAAATCATCATCAGATTGAACTCGAGTATTTAAGGTAATCTGGGTTGACTGAGAGGATTTGTCAAGCCGCCTCAGGTCGATGTCAAAGTCTAATTTGTCTGACAGTGCCTTGATCGAAGCTCTAAGCTCAGCATTGTCCAGCTCCCGCTCCAAAGTGATATAAATAAAATATGAATTCTCTTGAAACCTACTCGTTCTTGCCACATAGAAAGTTAGAACAATAAGGGTAAATATTATGGCAGCCACTGTTGGCATCCACTGATTGGCTCCGAAACCCAACCCGATAGAAATTGCCATAAACAAATAACTCAATTCAAACGGCTCCTTAATCGGCGTTCTGAATCTAATTATTGATAACGCGCCAACCAATCCCAACGACAGGGCTAATGAGGACTTGACTACAGAGATTATTAAAAACGTTATTAAGGCAATAACCAATATTGTCTGTCCCATAGACTGCGATCTGGAAATATGTGGGAAATATTTATTGTAGTGGGCACCTAATATAAAACTCATAGCCCAAACTCCTACCATCGCGAACATAAAGGAGACCATATCGATCGAAGAAGATACCGTAAAATCACTTAAAATTGTTTCCATTGCTAAACTCTCTAGTTGTTAATTTAAACGTATAAGATTATTTTTTTATGTTACTACAAGTTCCAATAATGCACGCCATACAATAACCAATAATCTATTTAACAGAAGGATAATTCAAGCAAACTCAACGGGACAGGCTGGAGAGGCTATAATAACGAACATCTATTAAAAATGTATGATAAATTGTTAGATCAAAGAGTGAATTCATTTAAGTAACACTGCACCCACCCTAGAACGGCGTCCATAGATTAACCGAAGACTATGATGACCTGAATTTGAATAGGTACAATAAAACCCAGAATGGAAACTAACATAAAACATTAAAATATAGTCAAATGCTAGCAAAGATTCTTTTTGAAAATAATGATTGCATTCGACAGATCATACCTTTCTATGAAACTTAGCAAAATATAAATACCAAAATTACAAAGTTTTAATTTATCAACGCATAGTTCGAATAAATTCGCACCAAGACTCTCGAACTAACCGGGCTTATCTTTAGCGCCAACCTTATTTTCTAAAACCCGTATACCTTTTGAATTGACTCGCATAAGGTGGGGGCAATAAGACCAACAATGGTTATTCCGTATAATTCAGAGCCTGCTTCAACTCCGCCGGTGGCTCTGGCAAATCCTTAAAAACCCTCCACGCTATTGTTGTGCTTGGAATAAGAACTGCCCAAGCTGTAACAAAAATAGCCACAAAATAAATATACGGGCTCTTATTCGAGACAAACCACTCCTCAAGCGCTCCCTTATATGGAGCTATAACATTCGCATAGAAGTCAACGGAGGCTGTTGCACCGTGCATTATCTCTTCCTCACCACGAAATATAATAGAACCTACCCCAGAGAGACCTGGCCGAACTTGCGTTATTAGACGCTGAGTACTCGCCGAATAAGCTCCAAACGTTTGAGTAGTAAGCGGCCTTGGGCCAATAACACTCATATCACCAAAAAAAATATTTAACAGCTGCGGTAGCTCATTTATCTTTGTTTTCCGCAAAAATGCACCTACCGGTAGCACTCTAGGATCACCCCTCATGGTAACCGTACCAGTGCCAATATTTGGGCTATTTTTCAGCATAGTCGCAAACTTAAACAATTTGAAGTTCTCACCACTTTTACCGATGCGCTCCTGTAAAAAGAATACCTCACCTTCGCCAGTAAGTCTTAGTGTTATTACTATAGGCACCAACAAAGGAGAAAGGACTAATAATGCTACTCCAGAAAATAAAATGTCAAAAAAACGGTCCATTGTTACATCCTCTGATCTAGATATTTACCAGTCTCTTTATGAGCAAACTCTGGTAGAAGGCCAAAATATAGCTTAACAATATCTTCTTTGGTCCAAGTCCCTTTTTCTCTAAGGACTTCAATTCCGTCCATAAAATCGTCTAACTTAGTCTCATCAAAATCAGGCTTATTTTTGATAACCCCGACCGTTTCAAAACGCTCCATATCTAAATCTTCGTTATCAGTAAAAAACTCTTCGAAGTCTTTTTCACCCGTTGTGTCACTCCGGAAGAAATAACAAGGCCATTGTTTATTGGCGATCAATTCCTCCGCTTTATCTCGCGCCTCATCCTCAGATTCACATTCATAAGGCTCATAACCTCGCTCTCGAAGATAACGAACTGCAATTTCAGAGAAAGTAATTAGATGTAATTTCTCGCTTAGTTTAGGAAAGAAGATATCCCTATTACGCCCAAGTAGCCCTGCGAGCAGACACAATTCTCCAGATTCTTGAGGCGTCACAAAATAGCGGCGAACATCATTTGGGGCTGAAAATGGCTGCCTTTTAGAAAATCGTTGATTAAATCCATGAAGCAAAGACCCATCTGAAAAAGCCACATTTGCAAAACGTGCCATTGAAATGTTTTGGGTTAGACTTTCTCTCATCAAAAACATTTCCATAATACGCTTACTGGCACCCATCATATTGACAGGATTCGCTGCCTTATCAGTTGATACACAGAAATATTTTTTAACACCCATTTTATTAGCCAATCGCAAAGTCTTAATCGTATTGAATACATTGACCATCATCAAGCGCATAAGTGTAAACGGATCAGACTCGCTTCTTACATGCTTTAGGGCTGACAAATTAAACACGTAATCGTAAGGCCCTTCGCTCTCAATTAACGCCTCGAATTCAACTGAACCACAATCAACAGCGAATGTGCTGAAATCGCCGGTTCCATAACCCTCAGCACTTCTGATATCTCGCACTAGCTCAACCATATTATTTTCCGAAATATCTACTACATGCAGTACTCTTGGATCACGTTTGAAAATCTCTTTAGATACTGCCTGACCAATTGTGCCAGCTCCGCCGATAACTAAAAACCTAGACTCGCATATAGTATTTTTCAAAGAATCTTCTTGAATCCCAATATCCACGGAAAAAAGCGCTGAATCACGGCCAATAAGTGGTAATAAATCCATCTCACACCCACACTTTTATGTTACTAAGTACATTTGACAAAAATATTTTCAAACCAGGGACTGAAAATATCATTAGAGACCAGACAAGAGTATTTTTATTTATTAAAATTTGCATATTAAGACCCTTACATTCTGTGCTATTGATTTATTGAACCAATTTTTATTGATAAATGTTATAAAAAAGAACCCACAGCACCCGTTTATGCCAATAAACCCTCTGCTCGGAGTTTCGCCAAAGCCCGTTCAGTTATACACAAAATATCCAATATTCAATGGCTAAAACTACTCACGAAGCCCTGACGACCCCGTTCTGATCCTTAATGGTTATCTCGGAAAAGTAAAATGACGCCATCTATCTTTTAAAACATATGTCTTGTGAAGGTATCCTTTGCATTTGACAACCTATACTTTTCTTTATAGCTTGAAAAACTATTAGCACCAAATTTCAGAGTCTTTTCACGATCATTTCTGAGTTCCAATACTTTGGCTGCAAGACCGTTCGAATCTCCAGGCTCTACCACAAATCCGCAGCTATCTTCCAGCACAGTCATAGCAACTTCTGAATCCGACGGCACTTGAGCTAGGACACATCGGCCTGACGATAATATCCCATAAAGTTTGCATGGGACGGCTACTCCAGACAGGCCCTTATTTAGCGATATCAGTGCAACATGACTCGCCGACAGACTATCGTTCAACTCGTCAATCGGGACAAAGTCGTGCCAAACTATATTGCATACATTTAAAGTTCGACTCAGTTTCATTGCTTCGTCCTTTTTGAGCCCGCCACCTACAAATAGGAAGCAGATATCGGAGTACTCTTCTAGTAATTTCGCCGCACGCACAAAGCAATTCATATCATGCCAAAGTCCCATATTGCCAGAATATTGAACAACAAACTTATTACTTAAATTTAACTTTCTAACAAAGTCAGAATCTTTAAAGGCTTTTGGTGTTTCAATTTCAGTAGCACTCCAATGCGGAAAATAAAAAAACTTATTTTCATCGATCTTATAATTTTCCCTCAAGATAGGAATCATATCTCGCCCTAAAACTCCAACTTTAACAGCCTTCCGGTAGGCTATACCATTCAACCAAACCCATAATCGGGTAATGAAAGAAGATTTTTTTAGCATGCCAAGTTTGATTATTCCCTCGGGATGCAGATCTAAAAATATATATGTGAATGTGTGACCTCTTAACAAACACCCAACATACAAAGCCCAAGCTAAAAAGGGAGGATTTGTTACACCAATAAGATTTAATTTCTGTTTTGAGAAAACGATTTTAATTAGGACACTTAATAAAAAAGACAAATAACTAATGCCCCGAAACATCCACCCGCTTTTCCCATTTACCCTCGCACCACATCGCTTGATACGTACATTTTTCCACAATTCAGTTCGTGCGACATTATGAACGTCTGACGCATCACCATAACCGGCTAACACCTCTATTTGTATTCCATCATTAACCAAGTTTACGATTAACGGTGAAAACAATATACTAGTAGCCTGAGAATCAGGGTAAAACACATGCGATACAAAAACATTTTTATTTTTTTCCATGAAGTAGCTCAATATAAGATTCAATTACCAATAGACTTATGTAAAAAGCGCTTTTAGCTATCTTTTTTTACTTGCTGATTAATCCAATTAAATGTCGTTCGCATACCATCTTTGAGAGTATCGCCCACTACCCAGCCTATCGCTTTCCCATAAGCAGAATTATCTGAATTTCGCCCTCGAACTCCTACTGGACATCTGAAACCATATTTTTCAACAAACTCATCACCATCAATATTTTTCACTTTTAGATTTTTGCCTGACAATGAAATTGCTATTTCGGCAAGTTCGTTGATGGTTACCATCTCCTCTGAGCCAATGTTTAATGGATCAGAACAATCCGATTCCATCAACCGTCTGGTAGCCTCAATACATTCATCAATATATAAAAAGGAACGCGTCTGAAGACCATCTCCCCAAACTTCAATTGAATCTAATTCTCCTGCACGTGACACTTTCCGACACATTGCCGCTGGAGCTTTTTCCTTTCCACCATCCCAAGTGCCCTGCGGGCCAAAAATGTTATGGTAACGACCGATACGTACCGTAATGGAATAATTTCTGGAAAAAGCCATCCATACTCGCTCACTAAACAGTTTTTCCCATCCATATTCAGAATCTGGAGCAGCAGGATATGCTGACTCTTCGGAGCATAAAGGGTTCTCGGGATCTCTTTGATTGTATTCTGGGTACATACAAGCAGATGAAGAATAAAAAACCCTCTTCACAACGTATTTCACACACATTTCAGCAATATTCAGATTAATCATTGCTGAATTATGCATCACATTTGCGTCATTCTCCCCAGTAAAAATATAGCCTGCACCACCCATATCTGCGGCAAATTGATAGATCTCATCTATACCTCCTGAAACTACTGCGTCGCAAACCGCTGGATCCCTGAGATCTCCAACAATAAACTCATCAGCTATCGCAGACATATCAATAAACTCATGAGCCTTGATATCAACGCCTCTAACCCAGTACCCCTCGTTTTTTAAGCGCTCGACCATAGCGCCGCCAATAAAACCACCTGCACCACATACTAAAATTTTTTTCATCATTGCCTCTTTTAAACTAGTTAATCATAAAGTCCTTTGACCATTTGCCTTACTTTTATTACCACCAATATCTTATTTAACCATTCCAAAAATATGTTCTGTTCAACCTATACAAGACACTAAAAGTTACCAAGTATTGGGCCAAATAGCATTTCTTCTAACTGCCATCTAAGCCCACCTGAATGCAATTATTTAAGTCGCTAATGTTATAGTTATCGGATCTAGCGGGATATTATTTTCCTTTATTTTGCTTAAGGTAAACATAGTCCATTACCTCACCAAGAGGCTTATAGTCATCGACCAATTCAGCCAATAAGCCAAGGACTACAGGAATATCATCTGTATCAAGAGCTAATTTCAGCTCATTGAGCGTCGTCATAAGCTCTTTATGCGGTAGAAATTTTTCAGTAGCTCTCATAATACGAGGATGCTGCGTTTCCTCAGGTTCATTGCCAATCAGCAATTCTTCATACAACTTCTCGCCTGGCCGCAAACCAGTTATTTGAATTTCAATATTACCGCCAGGGTGCTCGGCGTCTTTAACAGCAAAACCAGACAAATTGATCATACGCTTAGCGAGATCGTAAATTCGGACCGGCTGCCCCATGTCGAGTATAAATACGTCACCTCCATTTCCCAGGGCACTGGCCTGAATCACCAATTGTGCCGCTTCCGAAATTGTCATAAAAAAGCGAGTTATATCTCGATGAGTCAGGGTTATTGGCCCACCGTTAACTATCTGTTCTTTAAACAGCGGCACAACTGAACCACTCGAACCCAGTACATTTCCAAAGCGAACCATTGAAAAACAAGTAGAGCTGTAAATTCCTCTTTGATTAACTTTTTCACTATTCACAGCCGATAACGCCTGCAGTATCATTTCGGCCAAACGCTTACTCGCACCCATTACATTTGTGGGACGCACGGCCTTGTCACTACTAATCAGAATAAAATTTTCAACCCCATTAGCCTCGGCAACCCTAGCACATATCCAAGTTCCCCAGACATTGTTACGCACGCCTTCGGCAGGATTATACTCTACTAACGGCACATGCTTGTATGCGGCCGCATGATAAACAGTCTCAGGTAGCCAGGCTGTCATAATCTCTTCTATTCGATGTTCATCTTGAACCGATGCCAATAGCGGCACAATATCAATATCTACTATACCAATATGAGCGTCAACCTCCTCTTTACGCATATTTGATGGTGACGCGCCTTGTTTATTGACCCTTGATTCAGGCATGCTCAGCAACATTTTATGGACTGCATAGAGCGAGAACTCATTATTATCGACTAACAATAAACATTTCGGCCGGCACTTTATTATTTGCCTGCAGAGCTCGCTTCCTATACTACCGCCAGCGCCAGTGACCAAGACCACCTTATTATGAATATTTTTGGATAACAGACTAATATCAGGTGGAACTGGATCTCTAGGCAGTAAATCTTTTACATCAACCTCCCTTACATCAGCTAGCTTGACGCGGCCAGACGCCAAATCCGTCAGACTCGGCAACGTCCGTACATGCACTGACTGCCCTTGCAACCACTCAATCAGTTCTTTATGCCGAGTCCTCGTTATAGATGGCATGGCTAACAATACAACAGCTATCAATTCATGCTTAACCAAAATATCTAATTCATAGGGATCATAAACGTTTAAACCATCTATTCGTCGTCCTTGCAGAAGTTTTTCATCATCCAAAAACCCAACACATCGGTATCCTGGCGCAGTTTGCAGAGCTTTAGCGATCTGACGTCCTGCCTGCCCAGCTCCATAAATCAATACTCTCGACCACGTTTTTTCTTTTGATCCGTCCCTACCCAAACCCTCCAACCAATATTTAGCGAACACGCGACTAGAGAGTACAAGTGCAAAATATAATAAGGGCTGGACTACTCCAATTGACCTAGGCACACCCTCAACTCCTATTACAGTATAAATAAGCGTAAAAATAGCCGCATAAATTGAGATCGCTTTGGCTACCGCAACGATCGTTACTTCACCGAAATGACGGAAAATTTCACGATAAAGGCCATACGTAAAAAAAATGGGTATAGAAATAACTATCGAAAAAATAGATAATTGAGAAACTATAGAGCTAGGTATGTCCTGAAATCCGAAATGCATTAGGCAGACGCCCCATGCAGCGAATATACAAAGAAAAATATCTACAACGATCACCGACAGCTGTTTTCGAACACGAAACCAGCCCATTGACGCACTAACTATTTCCTTTATTAGCATTTAACCCTCGTCTATTTAGCTGGAGATTATTGCTTTTTAATCTCGTATATTCCTAGGCCAGTGTATTCAGTTAAGAGCCTTTTTATATAGAAAAGTCATAACCAGTTAATTTCCGCCAAAACTAATCATCATGGGACCTGATCCAGTCACATGTGATCTTTACACCCTCATCGGCTGTATAGGGCCCATCGCCACTAATAGCCGTTAGCGAATCGACAGAAAAGAGTGCGGTGGTAGACATGTTATTGAGTCTAAAAGAATTCATCGGAAACTTTTTGTACCCGATTTGACCTAGAACATCACCGAGGCACGCCAAAATTTTAAAAATTCCCACTGGGAGATCACGAACCCGAGTGCCATGCAGCTCAAGCGATATCAAATCACCCCATCGCTTAAGACTAAGAGGCTCCGGATCTGCCAAATAAGTCATACTATGATGAAGAGATTCACTCGCCATTAGAGAAATCAATTGGTTCACAGTATTATAAACAAAGCCATAGTTACGCTTTACCACTCGGTTTTTTGGGTGAAAGTACAGCCTTTGTTGAATCTTTGTGAAAAAGTCTCGATATGGCGCTCTAAACCAAGGCCCCCAGATTGATGTTGGTCGCACTATAGTCCAAGGATAGTGTAGTTTCCCTAACTTTTTGACAACGAGTTCACCGAGAACCTTGCTCTCACCGTAGATAGTAGTCGGACAAAAATCATCGTCATTTTTTGGTGAATGACCCAGTTGGCAAACTAGCATGCTCGACGCAAAGACAGCATATTGCAATGACTTGCACATCTTTAAAGCGTCTACTATGTTGGTGACGCCAGAAATATTTGCTGAATAATCTGTTAGCTCTTTCCCGTTTAAGTCCGTTCGTGCCGCCAAATGATAGCAGTAATCTGGAGAGAACTCCGCTACAAAAGCCAAAGTCTTTGCGCGATCGGTGATGTCGATTCTTGTCCAAACATCATTATGTAATTTATTCCTTGGGGGAAGGGTATCTATATTGGCTACTTCGTAGCCTTGTTCGATAAGTTTAGATACAAGATTTGTTCCTATGAAGCCGGAACCACCAGTGACTAATATCTTCGCCATCAATAACGTCCTTTAAAGTTTTTTAATTCAATAGTTAATCACTCAACCGACTACGTGGCAATAAAAGCTATTTAGCATAGCTTCACTTAAATCTCAGAAGTGACAATCAGATAAATATTTTAATTATTTAGCGCCCGCGCCGTGCATTTCCATTAAAGATAAACTCGATTACTAGTAGTCAAAAACTTAACTATAAGATGTCAGAAGGCGGTCACACGCCTAGCGATGAGCCCTTCGCCTTAGCCATCATGGCTAGACACAAACCTGTTAATACTCCCTATCAAAAGATTACCTTTTACATAGTCGTTTTTCCTCCTACTCAATAAAAAAACAACTGTTTGGATAAATTTTGGTGGTCGATTTCGAGTAAGTGATAAGACCTTCAATATAATGATGTTTAACAACGATTATTCGTTCTTAAAATCAAACTAGCCGAGGTTTTTTTAAAATACAACGACCCAAACACAATGCATCCATATCCGTCCGATTAAAGCAGTCATAAGCTTGCTGTGGAGTATCCACCACCGGCTCGTTCTCATTATAACTTGTATTCAGAAGCATCCCTATACCCGTATGCTTTTTAAAGGTAGAAATGAGTTTATGGTAGAGTGGATTATTATCTTTCTCTACGCTTTGCAAGCGGCCGGTACCATCAACATGCGTCACTGCCGGCAAACGCTCCCGCCACTCTGGACGGATCTTGATCACATGCATCATGAATGGACTGTCCACCGTTTCTTCGAAATACGTAGATACATCCTCTTTCAATACACTTGGAGCAAAAGGACGGAAAGATTCTCTGCGCTTGATTTTGGTATTAATAGTTTCCTTCATTCCAGGTTCCGCGGGATTAGCCAGAATCGAGCGATTTCCTAGGGCTCGAGGCCCCCATTCACTGCGCCCCTGATACCAACCCATAACAAGACCGTCAGCCAATAACTCTGCAGCTGCTTCGACTAACTCATCGTCATCCTTACAGACTTGAACCAAATATCCACTTGCCTCTGCAACCTTGAGAGTCTCATTATGAGAATACTCCGGTCCCCAAAAAGCATGCTTCATATGGAAACGTTCCTTGCGACCTAACACGTGGTGCCAGACGTAGTAGGCTGCACCAAGACCAATTCCATCATCACCCGAAGCAGCTTGCAGATAAGGGCTAGTAAAAGGTGTATCTCTCAAGATACGCCCATTAGCAACTCCATTTAAAGCACATCCACCGGCCATTACTAATTGATTTGTCGGAACTAGTTTATGAAGCTTTTTAAGGCAGTGAACAGCAGCCTCTTCAAAACGCACTTGAGTTGAACGCGCAATATCCATCTCTCTCTGAGTCACCGGTGCTTCGCGGTCGCGAGGAGTACCCAGCAGGGAAACTAATTTATCAGTATACAAGGTATCTAGAGGGATATTTCCCTTATCATCCATATGATGCCCTCCCGTTAGCTGGCCCACTTCGAAAAAACCATCACCTAATTTAAACCAATGTTCATCCTCCAATCTCAGCAATTCCTGCATTTCTTTACGATATAGGTCTTCTCCATAAGGGGCAAGACCCATTACTTTATACTCCTCCCCAAAGCGATCGAAACCAATGAATTGGCACAATGCTGTATAAAACGTACCCAAACTATCAGGGAGCGTAACTTTGTCTAATATTTCGATGTGATTGTCTTCGCAACGCGCTGCCATCAAACTTACAAAGTCACCAGAGCCATCATAGGATAGACCGGCGGTTAAGCCCTCAAAAGGAGAAAGAAAATAAGCACTAGCAATATGAGCAAGGTGATGCTCCACCCCCACCAAATCAAAACTGAGGGTCTCAGGATCCTCACGGCAAGCCGCGGCTAATAGCTTAGAAATAGATTGGACCTTTCTCTTGCGCTGCAGGTTGTAAAATACAGTCGAAGCCATCTCGACTGGATGTCGGACAACGTATAATGCTTTCGCTAAATAATTAGCAGTTGAGTCTCTAGCGACAGCCACATGAGTCACGTCGCTGAGCCGCAGTCCAGCATCTTGCAGTAACCGGCGTACAGCGTTCTCCGGGAATGCTGAGCTATGTTTAAAGCGCTGGCCGAGACGCTCCTCAGCGACAGCGCCAACCAAGTTTCCATCAACCACTAAACAGGCTGACGAATCAGCATGAAATAAATTTAAACCTAGGATTACAATCATAAAAACCACTCTAATATATCAAAATATTTAACCAACAATTGAAAGTATTAACTAATCATTAGTCCCTATACCACACACAATAAAAATCAAAACAACCAGAACAACCAGAACAACCAGAACAACCAGAACAACCAGAACAACATTATCCCGCATTCTAACCGAACAAATCCTATTAACCGTAAAACCAGTATTCTCCTGAGAGCTAGTTTTGACCTGACAGTCTGATGAAGCTTATTGAATACTACTAACATCCTTAGAATTCGTATCAAAAATCTTTATATACCTAACAGCAATAGTGTTCCAATTAAAAGATGACTGTACAAAAGACTTCAAAGCGGCTCCCATTTTAGAATAACTGGCGTCACTTGACATAAAGCTCTCGAGACCGGCCGTCAAACCATCCACACTTGCTGAAACTACCATGCCGCCACCCACTGCCTCGACGTCATTAAAACCACAGGTGTCTGTAATTAATACCGGTTTTCCTCGCACTCCAGCTTCAAGTACTACCAATGACATGGCTTCTTTGCGTGAGGGAATAACCAGGAATTGGCACTTACGTAAAAGATATTCCTTCGCACTCTGATCTGCGTACCCAAAGATATTTATCCTGCCACGCAAGCCATGCAAGTCAATCAGTCGCTGTACCTCGGGCATAATATCGCTAGCAGGACCCGCGATAATAAGAGAATAATTTGGAAAGCGCGATGCTACTTGAGAAAAAGCCTTAATTAAGAGATCTGGACCTTTCACAAGCGCTATACGACCCAAAAATAGTATAAACCGCTCCCCTGACACTCCCACCTTTCGTACGACCTCGTCACTTACATTGCTATATTCATCAGGTTCTGAAACCCCATTAGGGATTACGCGCACTCTACTTTTATCCGTGTCATATTTTTCAAATCCGATAGTTTCAAGACCCGTTACAGCAATAATCCTGTGTGCGTTACGCACCATTACATTACCAATCAAAAAGTTATATACATTTTTAAATAATTTGGACCTACCAATGATGTCTAACGTACCTCCTGGGAAAAAAGTAAACTTACGGTTGAGCTGTCGTAGAGATATGTAAAATAAGGCATTCAATACAGACCAGTGCCCAACTAATTCAACATTATCAAACTCATTGACAATAGATCTAATCTCCTTAAGAGACACTCTAGGAATGCTATATCTGTCAAAGAAAAATGGTAATGCAATTACTGGAGTGTCGCAGCTAATCGTTTCAGCCTTGTTACTAAGTGTAATAATCGTACAATTTATATCGAGCAGGCTTAGCGCCCTGCAGAGGTTAATTGTACGTACCGCCAAACCTCCTCCCTCAATGGGATCAAGATTTGGAACAACAAAGAGCAATTTCATACCCGCACCATTCATTGCACAATGCCTGTAATTCCCGTGTGAATATTTGTTACCTTTTTATAGCCTAACGCCTCTAATTTCGAGCCAATGAACTTGCGATACGGATCTGCTCCGTTCTTGTTGAATAACCTTAATAGTATTGACAACCATAATGGAGGCAAATAAACCTTTCTCCACTTATAGTAAGGAATGTCTAATGCTGACATTAACATCCGCTCTACATCCTGGTAATTATTTTGAATTGCTTCATCATCAGATATTAAGTAGATTCCGCTTTCATGCGAACTACTAAGCTGCATTAGAAATAAAATAGCCTCTACAACATTCTCCACACAGACTAAATTCAGACTTCTACGGCCAAACACAACAGATCGTAAGTAGTTAATATATAACTTATCATTTTGTAACTGACCAATTAATTTCTGTAGGTTCTCACCACCGTGACCAATGATTGCGGTCGGCCTAAGAATCGATAAGTTTATATCTTTTGCGCATCCCATCCTAAATTCATCTTCGATTGCAAATTTAATTTTCTCATATTCCGATCTTGGCTTACATACAGTATCTTCAGTAATAACTAGATTTTTAACATCTCCAACCACTGCGGCTGTACTGCAATGAATAATGTGAGGAACATTGCATCGGGTAGCTGCCTCTATCACATTTTTAATTGCCGCAAGATGTCTTGATAAACTCCATCTATGAGGGTACGCCAAATAAATAATGACGTCCGTACTATCAAAAAGCTCAACAAGTGAACCAAAGTCCTCAATATCACCTTTAATTAGCTTTGCCGAATGGCCATCCAACTTGGCAGTCTCTGAATCGATTCCTTGTCTGGTTAATACTGACAAGTTAAATTGCGGCTCTCTTAGCAATCTACCCACCAGGTGAGTACCCAGAAACCCCGTCGCTCCGATTATTGATATATTCATATTGACAATCTCTATGTAGTGGTCAACTAAAACTGGCCAAGGGATAAGAGGCACGGTTGTACGTTGCCTCAGCTTTATTTAGTGGCAAGCCACCATTATATTGATGAGGCCTATACTGGACCTAATACCCAATTATATAGTGCGTAATTGACACCCGAGTCTCGTTAAAACTTGAGTACCCTTTTGTAGGAACCCATTCGCTTTTTAAACTTCTAAAGAATCGCCCCATCGGGGCGTTATCCCAACAATTTCCGCGGCGACTCATGCTTTTCCTTATCTGTAAGCTAAAATTCTGCCTCTAGCGCATTCTTGAGACTCTCAATACTTAGAATTGAAAATATATAAATTGACTAATAGGTCTTAAATAAACGATAACTAACGCTAGCATAATAGTGAATATCATTCCCTCTAGTACAACAACGATACTAGTATTTAACTTCAAAATCTTAGGCATAACCTTTTGCTTAATAAGAAATGTAATGAAAAATCCTGCAAGAAGAAGGCAAGTTATAACATAAACTGTCTCTCTCATTCCAAGCGACGAGTATGCATAAGGATTTATAACAGTCCTCCACATTAAAAATGTATTTTCTATTGATTCTGCTCGAAACGGAATCCAGGAAAGCATCATGATTGGGAGAGTAATCAAAATACCAACCCACTTTTTGATACTTTTGGGGATAGTTTCTGCTTTAGTTGCCAATTTACGATATACAAAAATCACTATCGCGTGATATATCCCCCAAAGCACAAAAGTCCAGTTGGCACCATGCCAGAGTCCCATTATTGACCAGCTGGCAAACAACGCTTTATTCTGCGCCTTATCATCAGTAGCAGCACCTAACCCACCGACAGAGCGATCTTTAAATACTGCTCCGGTTAGTGGTAGATAAAGATAGTCCCGTATCCAACTACCGAGAGAAATATGCCATCGGCGCCAAAACTCACGAGGTGAAGATGAAACATAAGGAAAATTAAAGTTCTCTGGGAAAGTTATACCCATCAATCGTGCGCTACCCAATGCAATGTGTGAATAGGCGCTGAAGTCGAAATATATTTGAAATCCAAACAAAAAGGCAAGGGTCCAGACGTCAAGCGCGCTGATGGTCTCTAAAGGTATTAAAAAGCCAGAATCAACTAATGGTGAAATATTATCTGCAAAGACTACCTTCAGAAAGAGACCATAAATAATTCTTCGACAACCTACAGCTATATGAGTCCACGAAAATCCAACTCTGGACTTTAGCTGATAAATTACTTCACTCGCCCGCAGAATAGGACCTGCAACCAGTTGAGGGAAAAACGTCACATAGCAAGCATATAATATAAAGTCTTTCTCTGGCTTGACTACACCACGATAACAATCAACTGTATAGCTCATCGTCTGAAATGTGTAAAAACTTATACCCAACGGGAGTAGTATTTTAAGCGCAATAGGATCGATCTCTGCCCCCAAAATATTTGCTAACCCAATTGCGTTACTGGAAAAGAAAATCAAATATTTAAAGTAAAATAGTAACCCCAAATTCGCCATCAAACTTACAATTAATAACCTCTTTTTCACTATCCGGTTACTAGAAGGCATCTTTATTGCCGCGAAGTAATCAATTACCACAGACGCTAACATTACGGGTATGAATTCTATTTTCCAGAACCCATAAAACGTTAGGCTGGAAATTAATATCAAAATCATCCTTGCTCTGTAAGGAAGGACCCAATACAAAGATATTACAAAGACCAGAAATGTGATGTATGTTAAAGAATTAAAGAGCACTATTTATGTCCTCTCCTTCCATCGCGAGCTTAATCCCTATTGCCTTAGCTAGGCGCTCATGTCCTGCGGCCTGGAAGTGCATGAAATCCAATTCGGTGCCCTCTCCGAGACCTGTAACATCCTTGCGTCCCCATTCTTCTGAAGGAACTACACTTTCTAAGTCAGCGAACATCGCATTATTACTCAAAGCGATAAATTCAATCTCTTCTTTAAAATCAGCGTAATCTTTAATATTGTACGGAGTTTTAACATCACTACGCAGTGGAACAATATAAATCAAAACGTTGATATTTTTCTCCTTTGATGACGCCAAAATGGCTGTGAGTGCCTTGATGTTCAAAAAATAGCGTCCTGGAATCTTATTCCTTACTGACGACGCATTAATACCAAACACCGTATTTCTCAATCGATACAACCTCTTGATAATCTCGCCTCTTAGCTCAGGTCTTTTTGCCCATATATTCCATTCAATTGCTAACGCCTCATTAAGGTATTTTTCCGAACGTTCTTGGACCGTTTGATGCAAAGCCAGCATTTCATTTCCGGCAGAATCTTGAAAGCTAGAATTTTCGACTAACGATTCACCAATCTTAGTATTACTCAGACTTTTTACTACCTCCCGAGTTTCAAATGCAGAAGAAAAATCATTGCCCACACCAGTTTCCCGCATATCGTCAAAAACAACCGGAAGCACGAGAGTTTTGATCGGTAACTGATGAGCCAGATATTCAAACGTCACATAATGCTGCTGAAGCGAGGCGTTAGGATACGAGAACGCCATCAAATACTGATTTTCGCTTCGTAATGAGTGGTGTAATATTTCAACAGCATTTATATCTCCCTGGCTCATCTGATTTATCGCATGTAATTGAGAATTACCTAACCACAAAACCAAATCTTTCTGGTAATAAGATTCTTTATAAGCCTCTATACATAAATCTCCATCATTTGGTGTCATGCATTGAATATGAGACCGATCATACATCGCCCGATAAATAGACGTTTCTTCGCCAAGCGCAAACTCTTCAAGCTGATCATTCGGGTCAATTTGAGACGTTTCATAATCTAAAAACAAGATCGCCAAAATTAGCCCTAAAAACAATGGTAAAAGTGGCTTTACATGAGATCGAGAATGGTCTGTTGACATAGTAACTTAACGGATTGAAACCGCCTCAAATAATAATTTAAATGTAGACTCTACAACACAAAAAAATAATGAATTTATCTTTTCGATTTAGATCTTGCTAGCTAAAACGTGTGGTGGCAAAACGACAGAAAAACTGCTAAAAGTAATTTTTTTGTTATAAGTGACAAGCCAACTCAATGGGTATGCCATTTCCGTCGAGAAAGTCAAACCTTCAAAAAATAAAAATACTTGCCCTCAATCTCCCATCAATGACCTATGACCAGGTCGAATTATCAGTATTTTTGCCACTTCTGTATCTCGAGCCGTCGAATTGAATTGCAAATAAGTAAAGCAGTAACACAAGCACATGGGAAGTAAAGAAGAACAAAAGCGGCTCAATATAACTACCTAGTTCACCGCCATTAGAGAGATTAGTGATCAGGAAGATCAATATAAACACTCGTGCAGCTGTAGATTTAAGATGATAAAAAACGATGGCACCAAACATGGCAACCAGAAATATAAATATGAGGGCTGGTACAAAGTCAAACGACACCAGAGCAATACCGATGCTATTAATATTTTCCCCGTAACCGCCGATATTTTCCAGAGAAGTTCCTCTCAAAAGTACCGGTAGTAGATGCCCAACAAGCGTATGGTCGCCGACTGCGATTATTTCACCAGGTATATAATGGTTTAGAGTTGTTGCAAACTGACCAAAAAGATTAGACTGCGCTTTAAACTGATCGAGGTTACCTAGAACCCCGTGTATAACATCAAATGAAGAGCCAACTCTATCCATAAACCTGACACCGCCTTCGGTTAGAATTGAATAAATATCAATTTCCAAATTCTCACCTTTACCTACAAGATAACCCGAATATACTGCTCTTATGGCCCCCATGAGAGCGCCGTATACAAATACCGATAAACCAATTAACAAAGTCCCATATATTAACATTTTTCGAGGAATTGCTATCCCACTAACAAGAAAATATAGAAAAAAGGGCAACATGAAATAAAGCAACCCAGCTTTGGAAAAAGAGAGAACAGCTGCCAAAAAACACACTACAACACCCATCCTAGGGACCCAACTCGGATGATCTTTCTCTTTTTTGAATGCTAAATAATACACCACTATACTTATGCTCAATGGCTGAAATATTCTCAGTAAAACAATAAAATAACCCGTTGTTGCGTCTAGGTAATTATTCAATCCTGGCATTCCAGAGCCACTTGTAATTCTAAGAGTAATCAAAGTAAAGTTTGCTAGAGTAAATATTAGCATTGCGATCTTAAAATACAATTTTGGTGAGCGCACATAGTCTTCAAAAGGTAATAATCTAGTGGGAATGAAAGTTTTCCTATTTCTTGCAAGAGTTATTCCAATGAAGGAACCAGCCCCTATAGCTAGAGCAAAGAACGCAAGCACAGTTGTTGTGTAAGCAAGCGCTTCTGACGTATTTGAAGCCAAGTTATAAGTAAATCTCTCAGGATAAGCCATCAATTGCAAATTTCTTACAAAAAAGAAGACTAACAGAACTAAGGTTACAACTCTTGAATATGCTGAATTGACACACGACATTGTAATAATCAAAATGCCCGTGACATATAACGATATATAATTAAGATTAAGCAGTATTTCTTCACCTAAAACTAAGGTAATGCAGATCAAAAAAGCTAAACCAACTATCGGTATTTTAAGTACCACTTGTAAATTAGACTCCTTATCAATCTATGTAATTACATAACTATATGCAGTAGACATAAGTTCTATTAATGCTTTAGCATAAAAACTTAACTCGCATATAACTCGCCATTCACTCTACCTAATCAATCAAAGAACCTGATAACTTTTGCTAACTGCTCTTGAAACGCGTTCTTTTAATATTATCGTGTCGCTGTTTCATCGCAAAGACATTAATTTTCGTAAGAGCAACAACGGCAGCATAGTAGCAACCATTAGAGTTACTTTATCAAGACTAAATGATAATTTAGAGATTTCCAAAATAGCCTTCCAGCGGGATCCCTCAAAAATAAACCCTACAGCTCTTGTCCGATTTATCCTATTGTCTAATGCAAAAAACGTTTTAGAAAGACCGACCTCTTTATGATCTTTCATCTCATCTCTCCAAATCATGAGCTCTGCCAAATTCACGTCTGATTGACTTATGGTTTCATTTGAACCATGAATACGGTAAGTTGCTGTAGGTTGCTGAACCACAGCAAGCGCCCAACCACAGGATAACTTTACGGCAAGATCAAGATCATAAATCATATGATAACGTGGATTAATTGAACCAACTTCCTCTAACGCAGTTCGCCTAACAACGAGTGTTAAAAGACCTACAAAATAATTTTCCAACAGGTCATCAAGAACATGGCCAGACGGCAGTACTTTATTAATCGCTTTAACTTTTGTTCCATTAATTTCATTTTTTATATAATAGTTCGCACAGGAAAACCCTACGCTTTCATCATCAAACAGGGGTATCTGTTTTTCTAGATTTTCTTTAGACCAGAAATCATCAACATCCAGGAAAGCTATAAATTTTCCTCGAGTCTCTTCATAGGCAAGTTTTCGCGCTGCACCCAAATTGGTATGGGTTGGCGAGCAAAAATATCTCAACCGTTCATCCGCCGAATATTCACTAAAAATTGCGGCACTATTGTCAGAAGAAAGATTATCCCAAAATATGAGCTCCCAATCTAAATAAGACTGATTCAAGACACTTTCAATAGATTCTCGAAGGTATTTTCCCCCATTATAGCAATTCATTATTACACTTACCGTTGGGGTTATTACTTTATTTTCAGGCAGATAAACGCCGCTCATATCATAGAACCTCAATCAGATTATTTACGACATAATCTACATCCATAAAATCCAAATCCGGATGCAAAGGCAATGTTAATATATGTGGTTCGATAGCGTCAGTTACTGGAAATTTCCCTTTATCTTTGTAAAGCGAGTGTAAGTGATTAGGATAATAGTGTATTCCTGTTTCTATTTTTCTCTCTAGCAATTTAGCGCGGATAAGTTCCCTATCAGTTCCTTCACTAAGCACGACAGTAAAAATGTGCGGCACCACTTCGCGATAATTGATTTTAATAGTCTTTAACCGACAATCATCCTTCAATAAATTCTGGTAATGAGCAGCCAATTCTTGCCGCTGCTCGGCCAGTTTTTCAAATCTTGAAAGCTGAACTGAGCCAATGGCTGCCATTATATTACTCATATGATAGCGCCATCCTTGTAACTCAACATCAAATTTCCAGCTACGCTTTCCCTCGTATCGGTTTTCTGTATCTTTTATAACACCCAGTAACCGAGCATCTTTAATCCGACGAAGCACATCGGCATCATCAGTTACGATACAACCACCCTCTCCACTAGTAATATTTTTGATACCATCAAAACTAAAGCAAGAAATATCACCAAACCCGCCTACTTTTCTTCCCTTATAGTCACTCCCAAAAGCGTGTGCTGCATCTTCGATAACTCTTAGTCCATGTTTTTTTGCAAATGCATAAATTTTATCCAATTCTCCAACGCCGCCAGAGTAATGAACAGGCATAATTGCTCTCGTTTTTGACGTTAGTCGTCTCTCTGCATCATTCAAGTCAAGGCAAAGTGTACTTGGATCTACGTCACAAGCGACCGGTCTAGCGCCAGTGGCAGATATTGCCTGAAAACTTGCGACGTATGTCAATGATTGGATAAGGACTTCGTCCCCTAGTCCTACACCAACTGATTGCAGTGCCAGATGAAGAGCCGCGGTCCCATTAACCACACATACAGCCGGCCTACCAAAAAACGCTGTTAACGATTTTTCAAATTCTTGCACATCACTTCCCATGCCCAAGTATTCGCTATCTAGCACACGCATTACAGCCATTTTTTCGGCGTCACTAATAGAGGATTTTGAAAGCCTAATCATTTGGCTCGCCATGGGGCGTCACCCGAGGCCCATAACTCTTCAAGATGATCCCGATCTCTTTTAGTATCCATGCATTGCCAATAACCATCATGCTTGTAAGCCATCATCTCACCCATTGCCGCAGCTGTTTCCAGCGGCCCACCTTCTAGTACAGTTTGGTCTCCAGCTATTAAATCCAAAAATGCAGGTTGGATCACGAAATACCCCCCATTAATCCAGCCTTTACCTGTCTGGGGCTTTTCTTTAAATGATTTAATCTGATGATCATCAATCTCTAGCTCCCCAAAACGCGCCCCTGGATGAACAGCTGTTACTGTAACCATTTTTCCGTGATTTTTATGAAATTTAATTAGAGCTGCAATATCGACATTGGCAACACCATCACCGTAGGTAACCATAAACGGTTCTTGCCCCAACAGCGGAGCCAAGCGTTTTACTCGCCCACCTGTCATAGATGTTTGTCCAGTGTCAACGAGAGTAACACTCCAATCTATCGCCTCTGCCTGCAACGACTGTACTTTCCCAGAAGCCAGGTCGACAGTAAAATCCGAATTAAGAGTTTTATAATTCAGAAAATACTCCTTTAATACATCCGCTTTGTAACCTAGAGCAAGCAAAAATTCATTATGCCCATATGAAGCGAAGGTCTGCATAATATGCCAGATAATTGGTCTACCTCCAACGGTAACCATTGGCTTTGGGATCATGTCAGTATATTCAGATAAACGCGTACCAAAACCACCTGCTAATATTACTACTTTCAAAGTATTGCCTCCCATTCAAATTTAATTTTATTGACTTCTATTCGATCGACTTCTTCGACGTCATGCTCGATATTGGCAATATTAAGTAATAGACTTGTCTCGACAGATACACCCTGAAAACCCATCCAAAGCCCAGGCGGAACAGTCAACCTACAGTAATTTTGAAGGGATAGTGTTACCACTTGAAAAATACCTGCACTTATAGAGTTAGCTCTATCATCAAAAATAATAAAACGGATAGCTCCACATGGTACTAAGAGATTCAGAGTCATTTCCCTATGACGTTTCCAAGCCTTTATCACATTAGATTCGATAGTAGAGAAATAAGCCTCACCAAACCCATTATATCCAGGTGCAGAACTCTTCATTGCGTGATAAATATCCCCGCCAGGAACATCAACAACTGTTTGTGGAGAAACGAGCACACCATCAATCACACCTAAGTTGATCATATTTATGTCGCCCAATCCCGATGTCTCTGATGTGCAAACCGAGTATATTCTTGAATTTGGCCTAGTGTGAAATCATAAATAGATCTATCTGGCCTATTATAGAAAGTCTTATACCATTCAACAGTCATCCGCACCGTTTCATTAAATTTAAGAGTTGGCTCCCATTTCAAGTCGAATAAAGCTTTGTCACAATTCAACTTGAGCAACCCTGCTTCATGAACGTGCTCCCGAGCTAGAGAAATATCATTCCAGCGCACATTATCCCAATAATTTGCCATCTCATCGATCAAATCGCAAACGGGGTAATCTTGATCAGCATGAGGGCCAAAATTATAGGCTTCACCATGGAATTCATTATTAGCTAACAATGAAGCGCCTAAAGAAAGATAACCACTTAGCGGTTCAAGCACATGTTGCCATGGCCGAGTAGCGTATGGACTTCGAATGTCGACCAATTTATTTCTTGACCAAGCATTCATACAGTCTGGAACAATTCGATCTAATGCCCAATCTCCACCGCCAATAACATTCCCTGCTCGAGCAATACCGATACGCACATTACTATCCGCACTCTTAAAATATGACTCAAAAAATGATCGGATAACCAGCTCAGCAATACCTTTTGATGCACTGTATGGATCCTTACCTCCAAGTCGATCGGTCTCTCGATATCCCCAAACCCATTCTAAGTTGTCATATGCCTTATCACTGGTTATCAGGATAGCTACAACGGGCTTTTTCATTAACCTCAAGCTATCCAAAACATTGGCCGTCCCCATCCCATTAACTGCCATAGTTTCAACAGGGTTATCATAAGAAGGCCGCACTAGTGCTTGCGCAGCCATATGAAAAACGATGTCAGGCTGAACATCGAGCATTAATTTACGGACAGCATCGCCATCTCGAATATCTAGGCGGCGGTCATCCAAGCGACTATTTATATTAGCAGCTTCAAAATGCGATGGATTTGAAGGCACATCTAATGAAGCGCCAGTTACCTGAGCGCCAAGACTTTCGAGCCACAACGTTAGCCAAGAACCCTTAAATCCCGTATGACCTGTCACCAAAACAGACTTATCCTTGTATGTCTCCATCAAATTCATTCACTACCGCCTATTATTTAATTACAGTTTCACTTTTCGAAATAACAAATTTTTCCATCGAGGTAACGCCGAATCAATATAAAAGTATTCTAGTGTTTTCGATTGGAGCTCACTTCGCACATTAATTTCGTTAATCATATTAGCCAAATGTAATGACTCCGAAACAAAATAAACACCATCGCGTTTCCGTAGAGGGCTGAGATTTAGATCTTCACCATCTAAAAAAGTAATCACCGGCAGTCCGAAACAATAGCCATCTAATGCTGCAGAAGTCGTGGCGCTACTATAAACAACATCGCATTCTCTTAATAATTGCTGGAGAGAATCATTTTTTATGTTCATTATAATAGACGGATAGTCGCTACTTTTAACGGGACATGCCGGGTGTGGCTTCAGTACTATTTGCACATCCCCAGTCAGCATCGGTAGGGCGCTCGCCAACGTTTCAAGCTGTCTTTCTGTATTGATTGGCAAGTAATCAGCCAGTACTAATAACCTTTTTATACCAACGTTACTTACCGCTTTTTCCTTGATGGTAGTATCTTCAAGATAAAGATATCTCAGAGACTCCACCTCGACCAACATTTCAGAAGGGTAGCAGCCCAGCTTATACGTTTCTAGTATTGACTTTCCACTACACGCTACTTTATCCGGCAAAGGAATAGCATTAGAAGATTTATCTAAATAAGTACGAGCATCAAAAAAATAACGCAGATCCCAATAGCGCACTGTTGCATGAGGAAAACCCATTAGGCTACCGCTATTAAAGCTTGTCCATGCGGCATTTAAACCAAACTCCCATCCTTGATTTTCTTGAAGGTAAACTCCCACCTTTTGTTTAGGAAGCTGCTTTAGAGCAGACTCAAGAAGATTAAACATTAACAAATTTCGCATGGCTGTCAGGCCATAAAGCGAGGCTAGCCATTCATCTCGATAAAGCGGCCATAAATTCAATACGTCGTTATTTTCGTCGAGCACTGGCATCATTTTTACTGCTGACTTACGAATAGTCCATAGATCAATCAGTGTTCTTACAACAATCGAAAAGCTAAGAAAACTCTCTAAAAAAACATGAGCTTGCATTCCTTTAGCAGAAGAATTAAAACGCCGAAGCAGTTGCGCTGCATCCCAAGCGCTACCAACAGATTTATCTTCCACATATAAATGCAACCAGTTAGTCGCAACGCTCTCTGTAATCGCTACTTTGGTCAGATCCGTCCAGTATCGACTCTTAAATCGCCCTTCAGAAGCTTCGTCGAGATCTAAGTTAAAGAAGTGAGAAAAGAAACTAATTGCGCCCTTTGTTTTATTCCATTCCTTTAGACCAACGCCTTTTAATGACCAATGTTCTAATAGAAACTTTAGCAACCATAGGATTCCTCGAACACTATGAGGAACTGAATTATAGACTTTCCGAACAAAAGACGTCGGCATGGAAGTCCCTGCTAGCTTCTTCCATACAAAAATATATCCTTTTTGTTCACACCAGTGTTGCAGGCACAAAGCTAACTTACAATTTGCAGTTACCAGCTCTATCGTACTGATGCTACGCTCTTTCAGCAAAGCATCAAGAGCATACAACCGAATGGAATCTGAGATTTGTGGTGATTTTGCAAAATTACACTTTTCAACCAGTGGCGTCATCCACCAGTAACTAAAACCCGGTCTAATTTCGAGTAAATCTACCAGTCGCTGGCCATCTATAACCCTCTCACTAAAATTATAAATCCAATCTAAATAATTTGCGCGCAGCGAATCTGAATTCCTCTCGATCCAATGCGGAATGTAGGAGGCACTAGCGAACCCAGGAGTATGATAACTACGCCAAAATACAAAATGTTGTTTACTTTCATCCGCTACGACAGGGGGCTCAACGGAGTCCCATATAACAATATTAGTCAATTTGAGACCCAGCATTAAACTCTTTAGTCGCCATGATTTTTTCAACTCTTGTAAGATCATCTAACACATCAACAGCATAACTCTCATATGATGTTGGAATCATCCGAACTTTCAAGCCATGCTCCAGAACTCTCATCATGTCAACACACTCAATTTCTTCAAGAGATGTAGGCGCCAACTCTGTATATTCAATGAGAAAATCGCGTGTAAATGGAATGACACAGACTTGTTTTGATCTAGAAAAATCCACGGATTTACTAGACGTCGGAATTGGCTCACGAGAAAAGTAAAGTGCATTTCCCTCAAGATCACAGACTACTTTGATGCAATTTCTATCATTGAACTCATCGTCATCTTTAATTTTACCAAGGAGATTGACTACCTTAATATCTGAGTCTTCTATCATTGGTTGAACTGCTTCGGCTATCATGCCTGGATGCGTCATTGGTTCGTCGCCCTGAACCATAACAACGATGTCGTAACTCAATTTATTGGCCGCTTCAAGCTTTAAAAGCGCTTCAGCACAGCGATCTGATGCTCGCTCATAGGTATCTGCCGTCATAACGGCATTACCACCGATTGATTTTATATAATCATAAATTTCTCGATCGCATGTGGCCACAACAGTCATGCAGAGTATCGGTGAACTGGCGACTCGATCATAAACATGACCAATCATTGGTTTACCTAAAATTTTAGCCATTGGCTTCCCTGGAAAGCGGCTGCTGCCCATGCGCGCGGGGATAATTGCAAGTATATTCATATAAACTCCAAAATTTTAGGGTTTGCGGCACACCGCCCACATGTGCGAACTCCAGCCTTGATCAACTATCCACTGCTGCCAAACTTCTTTCTCTTCTTCGGAAGTCATCTCTACCAAAGTTTTCCAAAACCGATCCTTAATCAAAGACCGATTATTATCTAAGATATCAATATCTAATTTACCTGGCGTGGTAATCTGCAAACATTCAAAACCTGTTCGCTCTATTAAAAGCTTGGCGGATTTGGGGTTGAAAAAATTTAGATGGTGGGGAGGCATAACGGATTTTGAATTTTCCCAGAGCGCCTGAATATCGACGCCAGCTCCAGAGAGTGTAGTAAATACAAACAAATCTCCTGAAGACATGAGTGAGTGCAAAGCTGCCATAAAATAAGTCGGATTATGAAGGTGCTCAAATAGTTCGAAACTTACAAAAGTTTTTGGCTCAACTGGAAGATCACCGGCGCAAACGTTTTCCAAAAACTTTTCAATCACCTCGAATCCCTTATCGCGACAAATCTGCGCCAAATGTGGTCCTGGCTCTATAATTATAGGACTCGTATTTAAAATCTCTCTAATTTCTTCAGCAAAGATGCCATATCCACCACCAATATCAACGACAACAGGATCAGTAGTTGCACAGAAAGAAGAAATGATTTTTTTGATCTCCTCCGCCTTAGGCTTCCAGAGCTTTTCTCTTCGAGCCTCAGCTGTTTCTTTATAGAATGTTGTTGCCCAATACTCTGAGGAAGGCGCTTCTTGATAATAGAGTGAAAACGCTTCTGCAAGTGGTCTTGGATTTACATAAAGTGTTTTACATTCATGGCACTGGTCATAAACAAATCCAGATTTCTCAAACGCGTGTTCTCCAAGACTCTCGCAAGCAGGGCAATTAATCTGCATTCGATCTCCCCCAGTGAAATACACCCGCGTATCTATATCAGCTAAGCGCAAGTACTCATCAAAGATTGCCTGAGGCCTTATGTCTTCTTCTTTCATTTTCATTCCGTCCCTAATAGTTTTTCGACTTCATTTCGCAGCATAACTGTGTCAATTGAGTAAGCTAGAAAAAGATAACCATCTTTTACTCTTGCATAGAGTTCGCTCGGCGATGGCTCAACTACATGAATTCCTGCAGCAATATTTGCATTTTTTGCACAAGTTAAAATTTTATTCATGGCAGTGATGACTTCGGGATGCTCAAACTGAGCAGTTAATCCAAGTGAAGCTGATAGATCATAAGGACCAATCAATATTGCATCGAGTCCCTCAACTGCAAGAATTTCTTCTATATTATTTAAAGCCTGAGTGCTTTCTATCATTCCTACTAAAAAAGGGGATTGCGCTTCTTCTTTGTAAGAATCAAAGTTTTTACCAAAAAGATTCGCTCGAGAAAAAGCAACTCCTCGCGTACCTGCCGGAGGCCATCGACAAGCGTCCCGCACTAACACCAACTGTTCAGCACTCTCGACCATAGGAACTATAACACCTCCAGCACCTGCGTCCAGGGCCTGCTTACAGTCACGTTGTTTTCCTTCAGCAATTCGGGCAAGCGGCAAAGTACTGCCAAGCTCTAAGGCGCGAAAAAGATCAGGGAGTTGCTGGTGACTTATAGCCCCATGCTCCATATCCACAGCCACCCAGTCGAAATTTGAGCTTCCTATAATCTCAGCAACTGATGAATCTGGGATTTGCATCCAGCTTCCAATTGAGGGCTTTCCTAATTGTAATTGCGAGCGAATTTCCTTTATTTTAAGTAACTTGTTCATTATAAAAATTCTCGAATTGTGGGCCCTTGAAATGTTTTTGAAGATCAAGATTAATAGCAGTTGTTCTCAACAAAAAACAAATCGAATTCTTTTCTGCTGCGGCTAGATCAGCACTTGCATCACCTATCATCAGGGCCTCCTGGGATTTCAATGAGTACTGCTCCATGCTATCAGCAATCGCATCGGCTTTATTTACTGGCGCACCAAAAATTTTTTGAAAGTAGTGCACTATCCCAAGACGATCCAAGATAATGTCAATTTCAGCTTTTGGCGTTGCTGTTACTAAAATAAAGTTCGTGCTAGCGTGTTCTTGTTTTAGATATTCTAAAACTCCAGGCACCCATGGCGAATTAATTACTTGTCGCATTACTAGACTTGAAAATCGACTACAAAAATCATCCACAATAGTGCTAGTAACAGCAACACCAGCTTTTTTTAAATAAAGCGGCATTTTTTCAAATCTTGACATGCCACCATTTGCTTCATGATGTTTTCGAACCGACTCAGCAATTTTTTCGCCATAGGGCAAAAAAAGACTCTCGTATGCTTGAGTTTTAACGTCCACAGAATCCTTTATAACGCCATCGAAATCCCAGAATACCAACGAGTAACTGCGTATGTAGTCAAGGACCATTTCCGGAGATTTATGCGTATCGTACACCTAACGTCCCCGAAAACTTGTTTCAGAAAAATTTCTAGATAACCAGCTTGAATTAGATTTTATCAGTATTTTTTTCATCATAAATCTGTGTGATTAATTGCAGTAAACCCTGCCCAAGGTCCACGTGTATCGGTGATATATATTTTCGACCAAGCTTTGGCTGATATGCATAGGGAGTGCGCACGTAGTGGCCAGGTTGATTCACCTCCAAAAATTCTATTTCATTTCTATAACCTAGAATTTCAGCCAACATTTTTAATAAATCCAGGACTTTCATTGACTCTTGTCCGGTTAGAACTACGCTTTCATTGCAAAATGCATCCCCTAAAGCAGCAACACTAGCACGAGCTGCGTCCTCAACATGAATGTACTCTCTAACCGCATCTGAACTCCCTTCATAACGAACAACTCCAGATTCAACGGCGTTTTTAACGATACGATAAAGGCCATTCACCTTGTCAGCTCGTGGCCCATAAAGAGAGCCATACCGTAGAATCGTATAATCAAGATCATAGATACGCTGATACTCTTCTACATAGTGCTCTGCAGATTGCTTACTACACCTATAAAATCCGCCATCACGACTGTGAACATATACAGTGCTTGCATAAATAAAACGCCTCACACTATGTTTACGGCACGCCTCCATTACATGGGCATTACCAAGTATATTCACCCGAATAGTTTCAAGTGGCTTTGACAGACCCTCATTGAGATCGGCTAATGCAGCAAAGTTATATACTACATCAGCACCAACAATCGCATTCTCAACTTGATCTAACGATAGCAGATCCCCAACTATCATTTCCTGGTTTCCATTTAACCAAGCAGATGGTTTTCGGTCAAAAATTTTAACTAAATACCCAACCTCCGCCAACTTATCAGCAACATGGCTCCCCAAAAACCCAGATCCGCCAAAAACGCAAGCCCTCTTCATACTCTATAAACTCTGATTTTGAACATCATATTCACTTTGAGGCACACTACCCTGTAAAGGCTTGCCCATAAAAAATCTAACCACTTCTTCTGTCGCTTCAATTTCCATCTTAACCCTGCAATCTACCGACATAGACCCCATATGTGAAGTCAATAAGCATCGCTCTATTTTGCTAAGCGGTCCTATGTATGGCTCTTGCTCAAAAACATCAATTGCCGCGCCAGATAGATGCCCCTCATTTAAAACATCGACCAGATCTTGTTCATTGATGATGCCACCGCGCGAAGCATTAATAATAATGGCATCTGCCTTCATACTTTTAAGCTCATCATAACCAATCATGTTGCTAGTCTTGCTGGATAATGGAATATGCAAACTAATCACATCAGCTTCGCGATAAATCGTTTCCTTATCAACCCACTCTAGCTTCAATTTGTCTGCAACATTAGGTAACGGATTAATATCATTGACTAAAATTCGCGGTGTGCCAAACGCGGCCAACCTTCTTAATACCCGCCCACCAATCCTCCCAACCCCAATTATTCCTATTGTAACCTCGGGGATACGGCGCCCAAAATGTCGATGCCAAATCCCATTATGCATTTGTGTATTTGCAACATGAATCTGCCGCAAAAGAGTCAACATCAACCCTATAGTTAATTCCGCTACAGCAGGTGCCGGAGCATCAGGAGTATAACTAATCCGAATCCCTCTTTTTTCTGCCGCAGATAAATCAATACCATCCAAACCAATTCCAACTCGTGAAATCATCTTAAGTCTCTTTGCTCGTCTTAAAACCTTCTCACTAATTATTTCTGTTCCGGCTATTAAAATATCAAAATCTCCAATTAAGTCTGCAAGCTCATTTTCAGTAACCTTACGGTTTAAAGGGTTAACTACATATTCTAATCCTACACCCTCTAAAAGTTCATAAGGTAGCTTGTTTTTCTCACCAAAAGGAACCGTCGTAATTAGCACTTTCAACATATAAAACACCTTTTCGTTTTAATTAACTGAGATTTTAATTAGTCTAATCGATCGTGGTCTGATCGCAATTTTGAACTGACGTACTGCTGTACCCTTACGATATCACTCCTCTCCATTCCAACTAAGCGCGGCGCAATGATTATGGGTATCAAAATTAAAATTAAATATATAGTGGCGGAAATAACAACTGCGCTCACAAGTGAATCGCTAAAATCAAATAATCGATGAGAGGCCCAATATGCAAATAAGCCAGATGCGCCACAAAAAATGAGCGTAACAGGTTGAAATAACCAATGAAACTTTATTCTCAAACTACGAGCGATAAAGTAGCCAAAAATATTTGCAACTAGAAACTGCATAGCCACCATTTTGACCGCTAAACCCGTTGCCCCTAATCCTAATCCAGGCATAGCTCCATCCGTAGGAGATAAAACGTAATACGCTACAAAAATGCTAGATATTTTAAAGAATGCACCAACACTAACCTGCAACAACACTCTCTTAGTAGCAATAGCCACAACCGTAGTGATCTCCCACATAGTTTGGTAGATCGGATAAAAAAACATTATAGCTACGGTCATTACTCCGGAAATATATTCTTCGCCGAGGATAACCTGAATAATTTCACGCGACCAAGGTGCCAAAAAAGCTGCAACTGCTGAACAAAAGAAAAAAAGCCCTCTCGTGACTTTAAAGTAATATAAACGAACCAGTTCGTGATTTTTCTGCTCATCAGCCTCAGCGATCTCTTTCCAAAAAATATTGACTATTGACGCAGTGACCACTGCAACAATCATGCTTAGCTGATTCGCGACTGCATAGTAAGCTTGCTGTGAGTTTCCTCCAAAATTTTGAAGTAACCAACGATCAGCAAACTCATATACAAAACTTATCCATGCATAAGGAATTAAAGGGAGACAAAATTCCCAGTATTTTGCAAAGACATTTTTGAAACCATCTGCCTCATTAGAAGGGGATTCAAAACTTAAACTTTTAATAACAATCACATTAGCTACTAACCACTCGACGCAACTGATCATAAAAATGTTGTGAACATCCAGCCAATCTTTCCAAAATCCTACAACCATCACACACAAGTGAACCGAGGCAATCGTCAAACCAACACCTTGCACCAAAAAAGTTAGCCGCTTAGACTCCCCCATACGAAGAACGGCGGTCCACAGGGTGTTTTGCAGAAACGCAGCTAAAAAAGCAAGGGTGATAATAGACCTCGTTTCACCTTGCCAAATAGTCTCCAGCCAAAGATCTGGGAAAAAAATTCCGATACAGAACAGCGGAACTAAAAACTGCATGGTTAACCAAGCAAAATACCACCCAACAAATTTCCAACTTTGATTCTTTCCACTCAAAAATGTGAAAAAAGCAGTGGAAGTACCCATATCAAATAGTTGCTGAACAGCAACAAAAGTACCAAGCAAAAACATCATAAGGCCATAGTTTTCTGGGCCAAGACCTCTCGCCACCAACATACCAGTGGCAAAGCTCATAATTGCTCTAAGCAGATTTGCGATTAGACTAAAAGTAAATCTTTGGCTAATTGATCTTATCATGAGATTTTTCCACAACGAAAATCAAGAACAAAAAAATATCTCTGTCGGTCAATTTAACAACCCCTCTTGTAACTATTTTAGACCTCACAAATAAGAGATTCCAAGACCAATAAACCCCACCATGAGTAGCACAATATGCTAAATCTTATGTGCAACTTTTATAAAATAATTAACACGCTAATAATTAAAAATAAGTACCATTATTTAGCCTCTCTCCCATAGATATCTTCGAAGCGAACAATATCATCCTCTCCAAGATACGTCCCGGACTGGATTTCTATAATCTCCAATGAAACCTTACCTGGGTTTTCAAGCGCATGAATTACCCCCACAGGGATATAGGTAGATTCGTTTTCAGACAGTATGAAAGTTTTCTCCCCATTTGTAACTTTTGCCGTCCCCGAAACCACTACCCAATGTTCTGCTCGATGGTGATGCATTTGCACACTCAACTTAGCACCAGGCTTTACCGTGATCCGCTTGGCCTGATATCGGTCACCACTGTCAATCGAGTCGTATTTACCCCAAGGCCGATAAACTTCTCGATGGTGCTCCCACTCAGTTCTTGATTCGGCCTTTAACTGTTGCGCAACAACTTTTACATCTTGCACGCTACTCTTGTGGGCCACAACCAACACATCCTTCGTTGAGACAATTACTAAGTCGTCGATACCAATAGCGGCAACTAATTTCCCATCAGCTCTTACATAGGAGTTGTTAACGTCATGAAGTATTACATCACCGTATGTAGCATTACCTTTGCTATCTTTTTTACTAATATCCCACAGGGATGTCCACGATCCTATATCACTCCAACCAGCATCCATTGGAACGACAACCGCATCATCTGTTTTTTCCATCACCGCATAGTCAATAGAAGCACTGGGGCATGACTCGAATGCCGCTTCATTGACCCGCAAAAAATCATTGTCTTTTGAAATATCTTTCATTGATAACTGACAAGCCTCATAAATATCTGGACGATGCTTTTTAAGCTCCTCTAGATAGCGGCTTGCCTTAAATAGGAACATTCCACTATTCCAAAAGTAATCGCCTGATTCCAGATACCCTTTAGCGACTTCACTAGAGGGCTTTTCTGCAAACGCATCGACAGTAAAACCAGGACCCTGAGATTCACCCTTCTTTATATAGCCAAAACCTGTATTGGCCTCATGGGCTACGATACCGAAGGTGACAAGCTTCCCTGATTCCGCCAAGGGAATTGCATCTGTTACCGTCTTGGTAAACGACGCTTCGTTTTGAATCACATGATCAGCCGCAAGAACAAGTAATAAAGGATCCTCACCCTCGGGCGATGAAAGGGCCGCGAGGGCAATTGCCGGCGCAGTATTGCGGCCCACAGGCTCTAGAATAATTGAGCCTAGCTTGTCAATTTCACGAAGCTGCTCTGCCACAAAGAAGCGGTGCTCCTCATTACATATTGTGACTGAAGACTGGATATCCAAACCATCAAGCCGCTTAAACGTAGCCTGCAGCATAGTTTCTTCACCATGGAGCGCCAGGAATTGTTTGGGGTGTGCGGCTCGAGACAATGGCCACAGGCGCGTACCAGAACCACCAGCCATAACGACAGCTTTAATCATGTGTATTTTTCACCTTATTTAATAATCAGTTGACCATAAAAAATTAAAATTTCCTCACTAGGCTCCATTGGCAGATCAAACCACTAAACATAACGATGCTGACCAATTGGAGGCCTATTAATACCAGCGAAATATTTTCTAAAATAGCCTTAAGAGCATGGGAATCTAACATTGAAACTAATTTCCTTTAAGAGCTACATATCAATATTTAATCACCAAAATTCTATTTTATTGCATCAAACTAGGAACCAAACTACCCAATAAACTTAACCGCTGAGTCTTATCTACCGACCTTTCTCAAAAAGAAATCAATACGCCTGGGTTAAGTTGCTGGGTATCATCCAGTGATTTCTTCAGGCGCGCCATCAGATTCCTTTCCACCGGGTCTCGCATGACATCTGCCAACGCAGTTTTCGCTCGCCCGATCCCATGCTCTGCAGCAAAGCTGCCTCCCATTATGGTTACCAATCTACCCAACTTGACGGCAAATTCATTGTCGAGACCTGAAAAATCTCGCTGCCCTATAGGCGGTGAAAGATTACAGTGAACATTCCCATCTCCTAGATGACCAAATGTATTGATTGTCACCCCCCTAAGGACCTCACTGCACACATTATTCGCACGATCTAAAAATTCGTCGAGCCGGCCAGGAGGAACTGAAAGATCATGCTTGAGCTGAGCGCCAAGTCGACGTTGCCCCTCTGGTTGCTCTTCACGCAAACGCCAAAAGGCTGCCCTCTGCGTGCCTGACATCGCGAGAGCCCCGTCGGCAACGATACCCTCATCCATACCCCACTCCATAACCTCGGTTAAAATTGAATCAAGCGGCACCTGCATTGAGCCGGAGCCAGCTTCTGCAAGTAAGTAAAACGATGCTCGACTCTGCAACGGAAGAACAAGTCCTGGGATATTTTCAAGGGCAATGCCCAAACCAACATCCGAAAAGAATTCCAGTGCGGTTAAAAATTCTCCACTCTCCGCTCTTAATTTTGTTGCCAGTTTAACCAGCCCTGGCGCATCTCTGACCGCGAGCAAAGCCGTGAGCTGCTGTCTCGGTTCCGCTGATAGTTTTAGGATGGCTCGCGTCACGATCCCAAGAGTTCCCTCTGATCCACAGAAAAGTTTCCGCAGCTGATAGCCGGCATTGTCTTTCTGTACGGCGCGCATCCCGTTCCATACCCTGCCATCAGCTAGGACTACCTCCAATCCTAGTACCAAATCTTGCATCATTCCGTAACGAAACGCATGACTACCACCAGCGTTTGTAGCAATCAAACCACCAATCTGCGCACTTCCTTCAGAGCCTAGGTGCATTGGAAAAATCAAGCTTGTCCCTTCCAAAGACTGATGTAATTGCTCCAGAATAACCCCAGCCTCCACCGAGATACTGCCGCTGGATAAGTCTGGAGATGAGATCGCATTCATTCGGCTAAGCGAGAGAATTACGCCGCCAGGCTCACCAAGAACTCCCGCCCCAACAAGACCTGTATTTCCGCCTTGGGGAACCACTGGAACACCCTCAGCGTAACAAAGGCGAAGCACCTCAGCCACCTCAGCGGTCGATTTTGGCCGAGCCACACCCAAGGGAACTTCACCATATTGATCCAACCAATCTCTTTGCCATGGCTGACAATCTTTAGGAAAGATCCAGCCCTTGGACCCAAGCAGTGCGGTAAGTTTTGTAGATAATATATCCACTATTGGATTCTCAGATGAGTCAATTTTTGTAAAATGCAGTCACCCTCGGTAGTCGAGAATGGTTAAGCTTAAAGAAATACGCACACAGACATAACAATTGATAATAGCCTTTATCACTGCCCAGACACACCACTCATCGCCGCACTCTCAATCATCTGTGAGGACCTTAGTCGACTCAGCGTGATCAGATACACAGCAAACTGCAGGCCAAAAACACCAAACCAGGCATTGCTCTCAACAGGGATCCAGCCAAGGGCGTAAAGTATCAAACAGACCCCTGATGAGGCACCACTGATTGTTAACCCTGTTAATGAGTTAGGCGTAACCCGTGACTTAAAACTTTGGCTATAAAAGGCATAAAGCCGGTTGTGAAGGTGTCCGTTGTCAGCCTGAAACGGTGACAGCCCCTTTCGCATCCGGCGGACAAGGCT
>Ga0206125_10000513_pt1 | contig 50633 bp, 46 predicted proteins | sample Helgoland_Spring_4_FD_148598 | JGI IMG/M metagenome (GOLD analysis project Ga0206125, IMG submission 148598) | Pelagic subsurface seawater microbial communities from Kabeltonne, Helgoland, North Sea - Helgoland_Spring_Bloom_20160331_1 | ecosystem: Environmental > Aquatic > Marine > Epipelagic ... | reverse complement strand
TGAAAGTCTCCAAATGGGTTCTGACCACCTGCCCCGGCCTGATCAGCCGCTCCTCTAGAAGAACCGCCAGCCGTTGAGCCAGCCCCATCTTGTTGACGCCGTGATTCGTCACCCGCAGGTTTTTCCGGGGTGATGATTTCATCAATTTCAATGGTCTTGCTTTTGGGCATCTTAATGAAGAGCCTGCTATGCTTGGTGCAGCGTTTTATCTGAGTCAGCTTCAATAATCGCGAAGCGCTCGCGATGAAGTGCTGGGTCTGTGCGGAAGGTGAGGCGTCCGCTATGTGATCGCTCTAGCTCCACAAATAGATTGGAATCTTCATTTTTAAAGCGGTTCAGCACCTCCGTATTGACGACAATCACGAGGTCACCAAGCTGGCCTTCGCCACGCTGGATAACAGTATTGAGAGCACGCTGCACCTCCACGCTCATCGTCATAGGAGTCTTTACTCTGCCGCGACCCTCGCAATATGGGCATGGCTCAAGCAGGCTGTCACGTAGTGACTCATTGAGGCGTTGGCGGGTCATTTCCATCAGTCCAATTGAGGAAATTTGCAACACTTGGGTTTTTGCTTTATCTCGCTTCAAGCGCTCCTTCATAGCGCGATACACCGCTTGTTGATCACGCCGGTGACGCATATCGATGAAGTCGACGACGACAAGTCCTCCAATATTGCGAAGCCTGAGCTGTCTGGCTACTTCCTCAGCAGCTTCAACATTGGTTTCCAATAACATTTTATCGACATCTTTTGAGCCTCTGTTGCGACCCGTGTTGACGTCGACGGTAATCATTGCCTCAGTCTCATCAATGACCAAGTAGCCCCCGCATTTTAGCCATACTTGCCTCGAGAAGGCCTCATCGATTTGTTTTTGAATACCGATCTTTTCAAAAATTGATTGTCGTGATGGCAGATACTGAATGCGGCGTTTTGCTCTCCGAGAAATACGCCCTGCGATATCACGCATTTCATTGGTTGTTTGTTCATTGTCGCAGATCACCTGGCCAACATTGTCTGTGAGAAAGCTACGCACGCTACGTTCGATGAGGTCAGGTTCGCGGTAAACGCAAACTGGAGCCGGCGTGCTATCACGCTTGTCTTCGACGGAATACCATTGTTCAAGAAGCATGGCTAAGTCTCTGACAAAATGACGTGCGCGTTGACCGGTGGCAACAGTTCGCATGATGATGCCCATGCCTTCAGGGACTTGTAGCTTTTGCATGATCCTGCGGAGACGCTGGCGTTCCTTAGGGTCGTCTACTTTACGCGAAATACCAAATTGATCGGAATAGGGGGTTAGAACCAGGTAACGCCCAGCAAGCGATATGTTAGTTGTGACACGGGGCCCCTTGTTTCCAATAGGTCCCTTGGAGACCTGAATCATGATCTCTGATCCTTGAGGGTAGATACTAGGAATATCTTTAGAATTGATACGCTTTTGTTTCTTTCTTTTTTTACCCTCTCGCTGGATTTCTTCTAAGCCACTGTCCAGAGCCGCGGGTATGGCATCCCAAAAATGCAAGAATGCATTTTTATCGAGCCCGATATCGACAAACATCGCTTTGAGCCCTGGTTCAATGTTTTTGACGGTACCTTTAAATATGCCGCCAACAATATTAAGGTCACCCTCACGCTCGAGATTGTATTCCTCAAGGGAGCCGTCTTCGATAAGCGCAACACGGCGCTCAAGCTTTTCCGAATTGATAATAAGAGATGCGCCATCAGTTGCTGATGCTGCTCCTATTCCTAAAGCATTTTTGATTCGTTTCATCATAATGATTTTTTATTAGTGTTTAATGAGTGTTTAGAGATTTTCTGTTGGTGATTTGTGAATTATTTATTCTTCAATGACAATAGCCTTGGGCGCGACCGAGCCTTCTGCGTCAGCAATTTGTCTGATGGATGGTTTCACGATACGTGGACTTTCTGGAACAGTGTAGGCTCTGGCGACTGGAATATCTGATATTTCGTCGCCAGTTTCGCCGCTATCATCGTAAGCGATAGACAGCAGGCCACCTTCATCCGGAAGTTCAATTTTTTCTCGTATCAGGAAATCTCCTGAATGTTCTTTCATTTTAGTGAGCGGAAGTTCAAGCCCCTCGTTCTTTTCGAAAAGGCCTCGCATAATGAGGTGAACAAGTGGACCGGCAACCGCCCCACCACTACTACCACGTTTAACTGCTACAACCACAACATATTTAGGCTGATCATATGGAGCGAAGGCGACTGTCCACGCATCATGTGACTTGATGCCCTTATCTACCGTCTGAGCGGTGCCAGTTTTGGCACACACATCCCTGCCTTTCACAGCTGCGCTTCGTGCTGTGCCGCCGAGTTCATTGGCTGCAGACCACATTCCTTTTCGAATGCGCGCCAAATCTCTCTGCTTAACTTCCTGCTCCGCTAGGTTTGTTTTTAAAATTGGGCGATTGTGTAACAGTGTGCCTTGATGAGGGTGAACGACGCGTTTAACAATACGTGGTTGATAATACCGACCATCATTAGCAATCGCAGAGACCAAGGCTGCTAGTTGTAGTGGTGATGCTGCGCTATCCGATTGGCCAATGGACATCATTCCAGTGATAGAGGGAGTCACCTTAGCTCCCGGACGCAGTTGTTGTCGCCAGTATTTGTTGCCAGGAATGAAGCCTGATGACTCTGAGGGAAGCTCAACTCCTGTTTTTGAGCCAAGTCCTAATAGTTGAAACGTATCTAGCATTTTGGCGCTACCAATTTTATTGGCAATGCGCATGAAATAGCAATTACACGATCTCTGTATGGATTCTTCCAATTCAAGTTGGCCGTGGCCCATTCGCTTCCAGCAATGAATCTTGATATCTCCATAGGGGACATAGCCAGGGCAATATTCTGAATCATTGGCGTGCCCATGGATCGATGCTGCAATCGCGGCTGGTAATTTAAAAGTAGACCCCGGTGTGAAGTTATTTATAGCTTTGTTGACCAGTGGGTTGGCTTGATTGGTGTTATAATTTTTCCAAGCACCAGCATCAATGCTGGGCACAAAGTAGCTTGGGGTAAAGTCGGGCACTGACGCCATGGCAAGGATCTCGCCATTGTTAGGATCCATGACTATTGCGGCTGCTCTACCTGCGCGCCTGAGAGTATTTTCCACCAAGCATTGTATTTCAGCGTCAATGGTTAGCTCTACACGCGAGCCTACATCTGGCTTTATGTAGTCAACCATTTGCAAAACCTTACCTTTGTCATTCTTAAGCAGTGTCTTGATACCTTCTTCGCCCGTGAGGTAGCCGTTCATAGTGGCTTCGATGCCTGCGATGCCTTTACTCTCACCGGTGTAGTGTTTAAATCTGAGCTTATCCTCTGAAGAAATTTCTCCCTTTTCCCATTGCTTTACGTAACCAAGAATGTGTGAGGCCAAGGATCCATATAGATATTGACGGCGCGGGCTTACTCTCACGCTCACACCAGGCAGTTCGAGGTTGTGTTCGGCGAAATTGGCAAATTGATCGTAGGTAAGGTCATCACGAAACGTGAAAGGGACCAAGCCGCCGTGGGTAATATAGTGCGTGTCTAGTGCGCTAGCTCGGTATTTTTTATCAAGTTGGTGAACTGCCAGTTTGGGGCGAACCCATTCATTGACAATTTTATGAGTTTTGATCTGTCTGAAATTTCTGACCAGCGGATCATCTTTACCACGGGTTTGAAGCAGGTAGCGCTTGTAGTCGTTGCGGATTTCTTCGAGGTTAAATATAACCTGATAGTTGCGCTGGTTTTGAACCAGGACTTCACCGTTTCGATCAGTGATATCACCTCGTATTCCGGGTTCGCGGATTGTTACCTCGTAGTTAGATGGGACTTGTTTGAGGAAGCGAGGACGTTCTTTGATCTGGTATTGGTAGAGTCGAGACACCAAAGCTCCGAACCCAATCAAAATGAGGGCAGTGAGAATATAGAGTCGAAAACTGTAGCGTGGTTCTACCATAATAAGTGATTGCCAAATTACTCGATATAGCGGTGTGACGGGCGAAGTCCCTCATAGCGTATGTTGTAATGATAGCTATCGGCTAATTGAGAGATGATCCAGAAGGCTAGAGGTGAAAAAAACATCGTAAGAGCACTCGAAAGATAAATCCGATACAGAACGCTGGGGGGGAAGGTGAAATCTCCGCGCACAAAGTTAAGCAAGAGGTATTCGGCAAAAAGATATGAGAAAACTCCAACACCAGCTAAAATAGCCGATGTGTGCCACTTTGCCTTGCGGAATAGTGGCTGGATGAACTGCATGAATAATCCCATCATCGCGTAAAGAATAATACTATACCCAAACCGTAGTGATTCAACGGGGTCCACATAAATAGATGGATCTCCCCCTTGGGCACCCAAGGTATGCTGTGCATCCCATAAGAATCCGCAGATGAAGGCAAGTAGGAGCATAGAGGCAAAATCTACACAGACGCAACAGCACAAAAAAATGAGCGGCAGAATCAGGACTCGAGCACCGAAAAGAGCCCCTATTGCAGGAGAGAACTGTTGAGCCATACATGCCGCGAGAACAAGTAGTATGATGCTAAGATGATACTTGCTCATTAATTGGTCGAGTTTGCGGTTGCTGCTCCAATCTCCTCAAGGGAGGCTAGAGGCTTTGGGATTTTTACGAACACTGTTTTCAGTGCGTTAAAATCCACCGCTGGCTCAACGAGTGCTTCTCCGAACAATGGTCCTGGCTCGAACGTCTTAATTGTTCCTAGAAGAATGTCCGCTGGAAAGAGCCCGCCTCGGCCGGTTGTGAAAACCAGCATGCCAGGTGTAATGTCGGCATCTTTGCTTAAGAAGCGCAGCAGTAGGTGAGGGGAGCCTTCCGCGGTGTCTCGGAGGCCGCTGATGATTCCTGCTTCGGGGGTGCCGTCAACTTTTGCCGATACTTGGCATTTTTCGTCGGTAAGCAGAATAACGGTGGATGTGTCTTTTGATGGGGCGTCGATTTTGCCAACGAGACCCTCGGGAGAGAGCACAGGAAGTTGGACACCAACGCCATGTATGTCACCACGATCGATGGTAACGGTGTGCCACCATGTCGATGGTTGGCGGCGAATAATTTTGGCTGCAAGAACGTGAAATGGCACGTTCTCTTGAAATTTTAGTGCACGTTTGAGGCGGTTGTTCTCGGCCTCTAATTTGCGCAAGTGGGCGACTTCCATTCTCCGCTGGTCGAGTTCTTTCTTGGCCAGCTTGTATTTCATTTCCCATTTTTTAGAGTGTTCAACCTCCTGAATGAAATCAGAAGCTGTTGTCTCAATGCCTGCCCCGCTCTTAAGAAATGGGCTGATAGCAGTGTAGTATGCACTCTGTATATTACGAACCGTACGCTCGCTGCGCGTGAGAGCCCACAAGGCACCCGCGATAAAGAGTAGCAGTGCTATCAGGTTTTGAGGCTTCATGATCTCCGGTCATCTGGCAGCCACGTGGCTGCCAAGGAACTCAATTGGCTAGCGTGATTCGGAGCTGGTTACACGGCGTAAAAAGGAAATTTCGGTAAGAACCTTTCCTGTGCCTTCTGCAACAGCGCTCAGAGGATCTTCTGCAACGTGAACAGGTAATCCTGTTTCCTCACGCAGCAGTTTGTCAAGACCACGTAACAATGCGCCTCCTCCAGCAAGAACGATACCACGATCGACGAGGTCGGCGGCAAGTTCAGGTGGGCAGCGCTCCAGCGCTGTGCGAACTGCGTCAACTATCGTGTTGAGAGGATCTGCCATAGCATCACGAATTTCCTGAGAGGTAATAGTGATTGTCTTGGGTAAGCCAGCTACGAGGTCACGCCCTTTGACATCCATGGTTGTCTCTTTCGCAAGCGGAGACGCAGATCCCAGGCGAATCTTAATCTCCTCAGCGGTGCGTTCTCCAATCATTAAATTATAAGCTCGCTTCATGTATTGGATGATGGACTCATCTAATTCATCACCGGCTGTTCTGACACTGCGACTGTAGACGATTCCAGACAGTGAAATGAGTGCGACTTCAGTGGTGCCTCCGCCAATGTCAACGACTAGGTTTCCGGCAGCATCCTGCACTGGTAAACCAACACCGATTGCAGCAGCCATGGGCTCTTCGATCAAATAAACTTCGCGGGCTCCTGCCTGCTCAGCGGATTCGCGAACGGCTCGGCGCTCGACCTCTGTAATGCCTGAAGGCACAGCAATAACTACTCGGGGATTTGAGCGGCGTCGGTTGTTGTTCACTTTGCGGATGAAGTGGCGAAGCATGGCTTCGGTGACTTCAAAATCAGCGATCACACCATCCTTGAGTGGTCGGATAGCAACAATGTTGCCTGGGGTGCGACCGAGCATACGTTTGGCGTCATCGCCTACTGCGAGAACTTCGTTGGTTGCCTGATTGATAGCAACCACTGAAGGTTCACGTAAGACAATGCCGTGATCCTTGACGTTGACGAGTGTGTTGGCGGTACCAAGGTCGATGCCGATGTCGTTTGATCTAATGGAGAAAAATTTTGCGAACATAAGAAATGTGTTTCTAGTAAATTATGTGTAAAGTGTTAATTGTAAGTGAGTTGATCGTTGGAGGGTGGCCTGATTTGTTGACAAATACGAATGAGTGCGGCTAGCGATTATAGATTCACTTTTCAAATCTCATTGAGTCGTTATGCCCCCAGACCCTACTCCTGCGTGACTATTCATTCATAGCCCTTCTAGGTCAAGTGGTAAGCACCCGAAATCGTTGAAAAACAGGGCTTTGTTGTCACTTGCCTATTTTTACCTCCTTGAAGTCACTATCTATCTCTATGAGGTGCTTTTTTACGATAATTTCAAGCGTTCATCGCTTTCGAGTGCATCACTCATGGCTGACCACCCCTCGGGTGTCTGCAAGTTGAATGTTCGGAGATAGAGTGTTACCAGCGCGGGGTCGTTATTTTCCAATAAGCTGTCGATCGCTTTTTTGAGAGTATCCTCCTCTAGCTTTTCTGGGAGATCTCCTTCGACCTGCCCCTTTCCATTGTGAGGAATGCCGAGCGCATCGCAGAAAGTCACCAATAAGGCCTCCTGACCTTGCATAAAGTAGACCTGCAATAAGTGCTCTGCGATCATGTCACTCGTTTTGAGTTGTAGGTTTTTGTGAACCCAAGCTATTTGCTCAGTAACTGGTTTTTTCTGAAGATAGGGCAGGCGTAGTTTCCTGTTTGAGGCCAGGCCACCGAGAGCAGTCTTATAGAGGTTGCGGTCTGTATCTCGCATCCACATGAGCATGTCGGCGACGATGGATGGTTTGACAGCTTGGAAAAGTTCGTATGCTTGCATAATGAGAGAGGTTGGATGTTGTTGGATTAGGTAAATTTGATGGATTGTTTCTTGCTAAGACGAAGAATGTCCCCTGCGGCTGGTGAGACAGCTGCCATGGGGTCGTTCAGTTTTGTGCCGTTTAGCTGAACCGCACCAGTCGTGATGAATTGCTTGCGCAGTTCACCATTGGACTTCGTCATGTCAAAAGCTTCTTTGAATGCATAACTGACAAGGGTAATTACGTTAAGATTGGTGGGTAAGCCAGATAGTGCAAGCTCTGTGGCCCCTGATGCGGTATCTCGCTTGGAAAAGCGATCTTCCCAAGTTTGGCGAGCATCGGTGGCAGCTACTTCACTGTGGTAGCGGGCCGTAATACTAGCTGCGAGTTGTTTCTTGGCCTCCATTGGATGCAGGGCGGCGTCACGATCGCTGCCCAGTAGCAGCATGTAGTAGCGATCCATAAGCTCATCTGAGATACTCATGATTTTGCCGAACATTTCGTTCGCTTCATCACTCACGCCGACGTAGTTATGGGCAGATTTCGACATTTTTTTCACCCCATCGAGTCCTTCAAGGAGCGGCATGAGAACGACAACTTGCTGAGCAAGTCCCTCTTCTTTTTGAAAATCGCGACCGACAAGTATGTTGAAAAGTTGGTCCGTACCACCAATCTCTACATCGGCCTTGAGCTCGACCGAGTCCCATCCCTGCATGATCGGGTATTGAACCTCATGCAGGCGAACCTCTTGCCCCTTGTCGATGCGTGATTTGAAATCTTCTCGCTGCAACATTTGCTGCATAGTAACACGGCTATTGAGCTTAAGAACTTGCTCATAGGTCATCGATCTAAACCACTCGCCATTGAAGACTATTTCAGTTTTATCAGGATCAAGGATTTTGAATGCTTGAGTGGTGTAAGTCTCGGCATTAGCGAGGACTTCCTCGCGTGTTAATGGTGGTCGTGCTGCTGATCGCCCGGTTGGATCACCTACAGTTGCGGTAAAGTCGCCAATGAGCAGAATAGCCTGATGCCCCAGTTCTTGAAATTGACGGAGTTTCTCAATAGCCACGGTATGTCCCAAGTGAATATCGGGTGCCGTAGGATCGACCCCAAGTTTGATGCGTAGTGGACGCCCAAGCTCAAGCTTCTCCTTCAGCTCTTTTTCGCTAATGACTTTAGCTGTTCCAGTAGTCAGTATGTTTAGGGCATGTTCGACAGTGTGAGGCATGACGCGCGGAGGTTGAAACGATTGCGGGTCTGTGTCGAGTCGTAAGATGGGGCATTATTACCATTATTTACCGCTCAAAGGGCTGATGATTGGCTGAAGATAATTCGTATTGAGCATTGTAAGATCTGTCTGGGCGAGGTTTTTTGACCAGATCATCAATTTTTGGCTTTGCAAGGTGGGTTGAATGCCTTATTCCCGCCCCGCATCACTACTTGTAGTGATTGAAGTAAGAGTAATGGTGACTGTAGCTCAGGGGTAGAGCCCCGGATTGTGATTCCGGTTGTCGCGGGTTCGAATCCCGTCAGTCACCCCACTCTTCACAAATAAACTGGGTGATTTATCGATTGATGCGGCCCTTTTGGTCAGAGTTTGCTGTCCTTTTCTACTTTGCCTCTTTGATTCGCTGCTCATCTATCCATAATAAACCATGCATCGCACTTGGTTTTAAAAAACTTGGGAGGATTCATCATGTCTAATCTAGAAGAAGTCATTGGCTACCAATTCAAAGACCCATCGCTTTTGAAGGAAGCGTTGACCCATCCGAGTAAGGCTTTTGAAACAAAAGAGGCTTGTCCGCATAACCAGCGAATGGAATTTCTTGGTGATGCTGTGATTCAATTGATCCTCACCGAGAGACTTTACATTATGTTCCCAAGCTATCCAGAGGGACAGCTTACCAAGTTGAGGGCACGGCTGGTATCGCGGAGTGCTTTGCATAAATTTGCTATCGAGATGAATCTCGGTGAACATATTATGATGGGGAGAGGTGAGGAAGCATCGGGGGGACGAGACAGAGCCTCAACGCTTGCTGATGCATTTGAGTCTGTGATGGGGGCCGTGTATCTCGACGGTGGGTTGAGCGCCGCCAAGGAAGCAGTAGAAAAAATTTGCATACATTCGATTGAGCAAGTGGCGGCATCTCCCGATGAGAGAAATCCCAAAGGTCAGTTGCAGGAAAAGTTGCAGGCAATTGCACCAGAGAGCCCTCGCTATATGGTTCTCGAAGAAGCAGGCCCAGATCACTCCAAGAGGTTTAAAATTTCGGTAGAGTGGCAGGGGCTGTTGCTAGGCAAGGGGATAGGTAAAAGTAAAAAAGATGCTGAGTCCCGGGCTGCCAAAGATGCACTCAAGAAGGAAAATTGGAGGGGGGACTCTGATCAACCTACTGATTCTCGCTTATCTTGAAAATCATCCCCTCATTAGGGTTAATACCGCGACTCTATCTGCTCCGCTTCTCAATAGAACCTTAGTGCATTCGTTCGCTGTTGATCCGGTGGTGAAGATGTCGTCGACGAGTATGATGCATTTGCCCGCAACGTGTTTTTTGCATCTTGTTTTTAGCTGAAAGGCTCCGCGCAGGTTTTCAAGCCGCTTGGATCGACTGAAGCGGGTCTGAGTGGCTGTGTTGCGAATTCGTTTCAGCGCATTGATGGATGGTAGTCCCGTTCGTTTTGCGATTTGCGCCGCTAGTTCCTCTGCTTGATTGAACTTTCTTGTTCTTAATCTGCTTGCATGAAGTGGAACGGGAACAAAAATTCCGCCCTGCAGGTATGACTCAAACCTTCGGTCATTGAGACCAATGTGCAGTAGTGACCCGAGAGTATTAGATAGATAGATTTGCCTCCTGTATTTGTAGTCATGTAATAATGCTCTGCATTGCTTGTCGCTGTGAAGTGGTGCGCGGGCGAATTCAAAATCAAGCGTCAGATTGTGGCAGTTGTGGCAGGAAAATTCTGACGTGATATCACCGTCGTAGCATGCGCCACATAGCCGGCAAAATGGAGCGTGCGTGTATTCTAGGGATTCTTTACAGGGGCCACATAAGTGGAGTCCGTGGCTCAGCTCACACTGGCAGAGCTGGCATTGCGCTGGATAAATATAGTCGAGAATTCTGCTCGCTTGATGTGATATAGCTTGGAGCATTGATTGGTTCGTTATGCGTGCGATGATGTTTGAATTGCGGCGGTTTTTTTAGATTCTAGCAGTTGAAATATGATATGTAGTAGCAGTGCGCTTATGATTAGTAAATAAAAGGGCAGTAAACCAAGCAGACCATCTGGTGCCTTCAGTAGTTTTGGTATTTCGCTATGATGAGGTCCGGGAGAAGTGATCTGAGACAAGGTTTTGTAGGGTAAAAGAAAGCCTATATGGAGACCGAAGGACAACCAGAGCGAAGCCGTCCGATAACGTGCGTAGGCAAGAATAAGACCAAAGCAAAAGAACAGCATGAATCCGAATACAAATGTTTCGAGGGTCATCAAGTTCTCAAACATAATGGTGACCATCCTAAATCCAGCATCCGCTTTATCTGGCTCGATGAGCACTTCCTTACCATTGGGTAAAAGTGAGCATATAATGGCGTATGCGAGAGAAACAAAAACCATTGCTAGTGCTGGGTGCATTGCACGTATGAAAATGCCCATCAACATACCGCGGAAAAGCCACTCGCTGACGAGCGCAATAATGATAGCTGATGCAATGGTCTTTAGTAATACGTTGAAATTACTAGCTTGATGAAATGAGAGCCAGCCGTTTGCTTGAATGAGTAGAATAGAAATAACAAAAAGACTACTCGCTATCACGAGGCCAATGAACAAGTGAAGAGTGGCATTGGGGTTGCGACTTAATGGCTGCCCTTTGCGATAGCTGATAGATGTTTGAGTTAACTTAATACGCCAAGGTTTTGATGCGGGTCGGTATTTGCTGTTCGTCAGGTTGCACCACATGATGAATGGCCCCGCTATGGCGAGAGCAATAACAAGCAGCGTGAAATCGTAATAGTAGGCAAACGGCGTGTCCCTGCATCTACTTGCTAACCAATCCAATATTGGGTTTAAAGTGCGCGATTGACCGACTTCGGCAAGAAGCATCCCAGCATTGTAAATCCAAGGCGAAATGACGGCCGAGGCTAGAATGGTAAGGATGAAGAAAAGGGTGACTTTGGTGAGATCACTCTGGATGAGGCGCAGCACGGCAAATAACATCGTAAAAATATGATGACACGTCAATGACTGGAATCATTGAAGTTTCGTATTCTCATACGGGGATATTTTGCATAATGAAACGCATGCAGAAACATCAGTGGCGGGAAGAAGATGAGGAAGGAACAACAATGTATAGGGCCACCTATCACGCTTCTGAGTGGAAATTATACTCTCAATTGAAAGGGGACGAGGATTGGCACCATCATGACCCAATTTCCAAGCAGCTCCTCGAAAAACTCCGTGAGGTTATGTGGAACAAGTATCAACGAGGTAGGTGCCCTCACAAGTTAGTGGTCAAAATTGATAAAATGCTAGGAAAGGACTAGTCATCCAATAGATCTGGCCTGTTGGCTTTTGTTCGTTTCAGAGCATGTTCTTTTTTCCAGTTTGAAATTTTTGCATGGTCGCCACTCAATAAGACTTTAGGAACTTGCATTCCACGAAAGTCATTGGGCTTGGTGTAAGCTGGTGCTTCAAGCATTTTAGGGTTAGTAAATGACTCGTCTGCCGGCGACCTAGCATCTCCCAAAGCACCAGGTATGAGTCTGACGATGGCATCAGTGAAGACTGCTGCCGCGACAGCACCGTTGGTCAAAATGTAGTCTCCAATCGAGATTTCTTCATCTACCAGCGAGTCAATGATGCGTTGATCAACACCTTCGTAGTGACCGCAGAGAATAATCAAATGTTCGGATGTTGAAAGGCGCTGAGCATCAGCTTGCTGAAATGGTCTCCCCTGGGGTGTCATGAGTATCACACGAGAGCAGTCACTTTTGAGCTCTTCAACTGCTTTAAACACGGGTTCAGGCATGATCAACATTCCCTGGCCACCACCACATAGATAATCGTCTGTTTTACGGTGTTTGCCTGTTGCCCAATCACGTAACTGGTGCGCATGAATGTCGACAACGCCTTGTTCTCGAGCACGTTTAATAATGCTTTCATTTAGAGGGCTGAGGGCAATATCTGGAAAAAGCGTGATGATATCAATGCGCATACAATGGAAAGGTCAGTAATCTGAAGGCAACAATCAAGAAGTAAGAACAAAGATTCAAGTTTGCAGTTTTTTGTAACCCAGCTATCCATGTGGTGGTGAGCATCGCAAATCACAAATCGATTTACATTGTTGCGGGTGAAGTCAGTGGTGACACTCACGGTGCATGCTTGATGAACGCCTTGTTGTCTTCTGCACCTGATATTTCGTTTCGCGGTGCCGGTGGGCCTGCAATGAAGGCGGCATCAGGTGATCACCTTGTGAATTGGGTCGAAGATGCTGCTGTCATGGGTATCTGGGAAGTTCTTAAGCATTACCAATGGTTTAAGCAGCGCTTCAATGAGATGCTTAAGGAAATAAAAGAGATCAATCCAGATGCTTTAATTTTGATCGATTATCCCGGTTTTAACCTGCGATTAGCTAACGAAGTCAAAAAATGCTTACCCCAGACAAAAATCGTCTATTACATTAGTCCTCAGGTATGGGCATGGAACAAAGGTCGATTACCAAAAATGGCAGAGACTCTTGATCTCATGTTGTGTATTTTCCCCTTTGAGAAGAAGATATTCGAGGCAGCTGGCCTTGCTACGGTTTTTACAGGGCACCCCTTGGTTGACGAGTTGAAGGAAAAGCGAGAAGAACTCGTCCGTGAACAGAATTTAATAGGCTTGTTCCCGGGCAGCAGAGAACGCGAGGTTGCAAGACTTTTTCCAGTGATGATCGAGACAGCAAGACGTATTCATGCGCAGTATCCAGAATGGAAATTTGAAGCTGCGGCCGCATCCGATGTTTTGGCTGATAGAATGCGAGATTTGTTGCGGCATGCCAAATTACCGTCTTCCCTGATTGAGGTCAAAACAGGCTCCAGCTATTCTCTGATGCAGCGGGCAACCACTGGGGTGGTTGCTAGCGGTACGGCCACCCTCGAGGCGGCTGCGCTGGGTTTGCCATATTGTCTGGTTTACAAGATTTCATGGCCAACCTGGGTGATGGGTAAATTACTCGTCAAATTGGACTTTATAGGGCTCGTCAATATTCTTGCCGGTCAAGAAGTCGTTGAGGAATTCATTCAAGGCGATGCCGAGCCGGGCAATATCGCCCGAAGCATTACTCAACTGATGGAAGATGAAGGTTGCCGAGAGAGTTTACGGCAAGAACTATTGTCCACAGCGGCAATGCTCGGCGAGTGTGGAGCTCACAACAGAGCCGCGAATGAAGTGCTTAAAATCCTCAATTAACATCATTTAAAAAATACTATCATTAGCACGATGCCAGACCCAACAGTGAACCAGATCGATAATAAATCTCCACGAGTGTATAAGATACTGCTCATGATTCTGCCGGTGGGAGTTGTCATAGGTACGATTGTCTTCATGTTCATGTATTTCTATCTGGAGCGTGAGGATGAAAAAAATCATGCCGTGATTATCTCTCATGGAATACGTATTAGCGATTTCGAGGACATGGTCGGAAAATTTACGGATCGTATCGGTCAGCGTAATATTGATACGGAACAAGGGAGGACCGGTTTGCGTCGAGCAGCATCAATGATTGAAGGACGACTTGGGCCGCAGAATGTGGGGTATCCTGTGGCTCGGTCTAAGGGAGAGGCTGCCCACGGATTTCTGTGGAAGAGTTTATCTGTCGAAATACTAGGGCAAAAAAATCCCGATGAGGTTGTTTTTGCCATGGTCTCCTATGCAGGTGCTGGTGAAGATGCGGATGCAAATACGGTATCAACACTGATGGTATTGGCATCATCAATGGCTCGTGAAAATCCAAATCGAACCATTCGCTTTGTTTTTACACCCATGGATATTTCACCCGAGGAGCAGAAGCGATGGTTGATGGAGCAATGCCTTAAAGCAGGCGAACGCTGCTCTGGTATTATAGGTATAATGACTATGCCTGAGCTGCCGCAGGCGGCAGACACAGCGTGGCAAGCAGACACAATATCTTCTGAGGACCTGGCTTGGTGGAATAGATTGAAAGATGTCACGGCCGAGCCAGATTCACAAATAACTGATGCCGGCGCAGTGTGGTTGTCACACCCAGTGTTCTCGGCTCAGACCTGGGTGAATAGTCGCGGGCGTCGACTCGACAGCACCTTGAGCGTGGCACAAGATCTAAGGCGGTGGTTGCTCAAAGCCAGCCAGTAGTTTGGAGATGGTCTGCTCAGTGATAAAAAACCTCTTGCCACATTAGCTCGAGTGAGATACTTCCAGCCCTCACAACCTATTGCGTCTGTTTCTCAGAGGTGATAGGAAATGTCGAAAACAGGGGGCATTAGCTCAGTTGGTAGAGCACTTGCATGGCATGCAAGGGGTCAGCGGTTCGAATCCGCTATGCTCCATTTTGTTTTCATCACTGGGCTTCATCAAAACGATGTAATGTCTCAGAGACAATTACCATCAAGTCGCCGCCAATTAAGGCGGTTTTTTTATCCCTATACATCAGAAAATTTCATGGCTATTGAAGGACAAGAACTTGCCATTGCTTGCGCTCGTGCTGCAGAGCAAATACAGGCTGAGGACATTCGTGTGATTGACCTAAGAGGTGTGTCCTCACTCACCGACTTTATGGTGGTATGCTCTGGAACCTCTCTGCCTCACATCAAGGCGGTAATGCGTGATGTTGAAAAAGAGATCGTCGAGAACCATCAAGTGCATGCTGTTCATGCTGAAGGCAATGCCGATTCTCGGTGGGTGGTTTTAGATTATATCGATGTCATGGTGCACATCATGCACAATGATTTGCGTGAGCTCTACGGCTTAGAGGACCTTTGGGCCAAGGGCATAGAACTTGAGTGGGCCGATTAAGTGGCTTGTTGCCGTTATGCAACGTCATAGCTGTTATCTGTTCGGCGGGTCAGCGCAGGAATGATTCTCGTGATAGTTCAGCATATTTGCCGTTTTTGCTCATTAGCTCTTCATGAGATCCGCTCTCTATGATTTGTCCGTGATCAAGAACATGGATCATGTCTGCATTGCGTATCGTCGACAAGCGATGAGCGATCACAAATGCAGTGCGGTTTTGCATTAGGTGGTCCAAGGCCTCTTGAATCAGACGCTCAGTTTGGCTGTCAACCGATGCTGTGGCCTCATCCAGTAGCAAAATGGGTGGATTTTTCAGCAAAGCTCGAGCAATGGATAAGCGTTGGCGCTCACCACCTGATAATTTGACACCGCGTTCACCCACAATGGTATTGAGTCCATCGGGTAGTTTGCGGACGAATTGTTCAGCATTGGCGGCTCTCAGAGCATTCCACATCGCTTCATCGGAAGCGTTCCTTTTACCAAGATGTAAATTTTCTCTGACAGGTCCATTGAAGAGAAAGGCATCTTGAGTGACATAGCCAATCGTAGATCGCAGTGATTTTTTGGAAATGGTGTTTAGCTCAATACCGTCAATGGTGATCGAGCCAGAATCATATTCGTAGAAGCGGCACAAGAGATTGACGATCGTCGATTTCCCTGCACCGGTGGCGCCCACCAGTGCAATCGTTTGCCCCGGATTAGCCTCCAGGCTCACGTTGCAGAGGGTTGGTTGCTCTGCGTATGCAAATGTTAACCGCTCGAATTTGACACGCCCTTTGGTAGGATGAGGCAAATCAATGCCATTCGTGGCATGTATTTCATCCTCTTCATCTAGTATATTAAATACACGTTCCGCCGCAGCTTTAGAGGATTGAGCCATTTGATTGAGCTGATGGAGCCTTCCCAGAGGCTCGTATAAGGCCCAAATGATAGTGAAAAACTCCAATAAGACAGCATTGTCCAGGCCATGATGATAGATTTGCCATGCTCCGATGGCTAAAACTAATGTATAGCCTATTGAATTGAAAAAACTCATCGTGGGCGAGTAAATCGCCCATGCTTTCATAACGGTTAAATTAGCGTCTCGCACTTGTGAGGAGGACTTGTTGAAGCTTGCAAATTCATCATCCTCAGCAGCATAGGACTTGATCTGCCTAATACCTGCAATGTTGTCGTGCAGCATTGCATTCATCTCACCCGTCGCTTTGCGCACAATGCGATAACGTTTGCCAGCGTGCCTTGTATACATCCATGCCCCCAGAACTAGAAGGGGCAGGGGAGCCAGCGCACTGATCGCCAAAATTGGTGATCTAGTGAATAAGAAAATGGTGACAATGATGACCTGAAGTATGGCGATCAAGCCTTGTTCAATGCCATCAATGAGAACACGCTCCATTTGGGGGACATCTTCAGCGACCCTTGTCATGACGTCGCCCGTTCGCCTATTATCGAACCATTTCAGACGCAGTCTCTGAAGCTTGTTGTAGAGCGATGAGCGTAGATCATAAATTGCTTTTTGCTCAAAAGTGTTATTTATGAGAATGCGCAGACAATTAAATAAGTCGCGTAAGAAGAAGGCAAGGACCACAATAATGACATAAGGCCATAGCTTTTCAATTTCGCCGTTATCGATTACCTCGCGCTTGATTCGTCCGGTCATCATGGGAAACACCAGCAGCATCAGCGTCATCAAAATAGCGCACACCAACTGGGCGCTTGCCAACTTGGGATACTTGCCAAGATATGAGAAAATACGCAAAATGGTCTGCATGATAACAAAAAATGAGTCGAGGTTACCCCGCTCTTGTGAGTTAATCATCGTAAACTCAAGGAAAAACACGATGAAAATAAACAAATTTTACATTGCGGGTTATCTATAAAATTTGTAAAATGCTCGGAGTTACTTGTATCAGTTAGGATAAATGTAACATATTTCTCACCTATTATGTCTAAAATCATTGGAATCATCGCAGCCGTTGTTTTGGTCATTGCTGCCTTTGTAGCCTTCAAAAACCAGCAGGCTTACAAAAAAGAAGTTGGTAAGCTTCAAGCTGCTCAGGCTGAGAAAGTTCGAACCGTTAATGAGTTAGAGAGCGAGCAAAAAAGGTTTAAGGCAGCTGAATCAGCAAAAGAGTCCAATGCCCTCAAGCTTGTAGAAACAGGTAAGATTAGGGACACTGCGATTAGAGATTACGACGATCTCAAGAAAGAAATAGCGGCCTTGAAAGATGCATTCGATGATAAAGAGGGTGAAATCGCTATCGCTAATGATATCCTCAAAGATTTGCCCGCTCCGGACGCCCTCATACCTAAACTGAAGCGATTGCGCAACCAGCTCGTAGAGGCTGAGGAAGGAATTGCGAACGAGGAGGCTAACGTAGAAAAGCTCAAGCAGCAGAATCAAGACTGCGAGCAGAAGATACAGTCTCTCAGTCAGGTGATCGGTGATTACTCCACCGGCCGCTCGCTTACGAGCCTCAGAACGACGATTCGTTCAGTCTATAAAAGCTGGGGCTTTGTTATTCTCTCTGGAGGAGACAACGAGGGCGTGGTTCCTGGATCATACCTAGAAGTTGTCAGAGCTGATGAAGTCGTTGCCAAGCTCAAGGTCACTGCTGTTGAAGCTGGCCGTGCGGCTGCTGACATCATCGAGAAATCTGTTGTTCCAAATACAGTGCTGCGTGCTGGTGACGTTGTGGTTCCAGAGCAAGTCGAGAACAAGGCAGCAGACGAACTGAGTTGGCTCCCCAATTAACACTACAGCGCAGCTTCCAGATTATAAGATATTACTCTCTATCTTTTTCACCCAAATTTACCCTTACCTAAGACTCACCCATGAAAGTAGTTCTCTATCTCGTTGCAATTTTAATCATACTCACAGGTAGTTGGTTTTCCTTCAGCACCATGAGTAAATTTAATTCTTTGCAAGATGAACGCAAAGAACTCGAAGGTCAGAATTTGACTCGTAATGCATATATCATCAAAACCAAAAAAGAGGCCAAAGACATGGAAGCTGAGAGAGACCAGGTCAAAGAAGCACTGGTTGAGGCGCAAGCAGAATTAGACAATGTTGAGGCTAAAATTAAATTAGGTAAACGTGAGTCCTCCAATTGGAGCAGTAAAATTGCTGAACAGGACCGTAAGCTTAAACAAACTCAAGAAGTCATTGCGAACATCAAGAAGGCATTTGAGGAATTGGGTGGAGATATTGAATTGACCCAAGTGCCAGCACTCGTTGAACAACTTGAGAATGACGTAAAAAAGGCAAATCGAGATTTTGAGGAGCAACAAATAATCGCTGAATCTGTAGAAAAGAAATTATCTTCAAATCAGCAGCAGATAGCTGAACTCAACGATAGAATTCAGAAAAGAAAGTTGCGTATAGCTGGTAACAAGGCCGAAGGCCGCATCACAGCAGCTGACCACAATTGGGGGTTTGCTGTCATCAATGTTCCAGACAACATGCCTGTGGATGAGACCACGAAGTTAATTGTCAAAAGAGGAGCGCATTTTATTGGTAAAGTGAGCATTAATGCGATTGAGGGAAAACGTATCATCGCTGATATAGATTATCGCAGCATGAAGCCAGGCATGGTGGTGCAAGCGGGAGACGCCGTCATTTTGGCTAAACCGTTAGCCAACTAAAAAATCAACGATCATCAACGATGACGGACATACCGTTATCTTATAAATCTTTGTTTTAGATTTTTTAGAATATCTTGAAGCTCTTTGGCTTCATTCATGAGTGCAACCATTTGCTCTGGTCCCAAGTCTGACTGGCGAAGTCTGGCTCTGACTGCGGCCTCTTTATTTTGGAAGTGTGTGTTTACGAGCATGGCTGTTGTTTCTTCTGCTGCCCTAACTGGCGACTCAGGGGTCTCCTGTGTCAGTGTTTTACGAAGAGCTTGTTGGTCGTCAGGCTCCAATGATGTCAGGTAAGTTTGAATAGCTGCAGCATTTGAAGGGTCCGGAAGTTTTGCGAGAATATCACGTAGGACATTACCGCCAGCGAGTGAACTTAATGGATCTGCAATGGTTTCAAGTTGTTCCCCGAGCCAGTCTTGAGCCTCTTGAGAGGTCAGTGCAAGGTGACAAAGATAGGCAATAGAACCGTTCATAGGAGTGGCTGTCGATTTTGATGCGATAGCACGAGCTTCGTTTTCTGCGTTGACTTTTCTTTGTTCGAAAAATTTGCCGCGAGCTCTCTGCTTCTCGGCTTCCACAACACTACTGCGCATCTCCTCTGCTCCAATGCCTAATCTGGTTGCTACCTGATTAATGAGCGCATCCTTGGTAAGTTTGTCGCCAACAAAAGCGATCAAATTAGCAAGTTCTCTAGCCAGTGCCGTTCGCTCACGAATAGATGTTAAATCGCGTGTTGAGGACTCATGCTCCAGCTTAACAACAAAATATTCACGAGAATCCTCAACAAGTGCTTTAAAAGTTTCAGCACCATCGCGTTTGATAAGTAGGTCTGGATCATCACCCTGAGGCATCATCACCATGCGAATGTGCATTCCTTCGGGCGCGAGTATGGTGAAAGCTTTGTCAGCTGCTTTAAAGCCAGCCGCATCGGCATCGAAACATATGACAACGTCACTTGTATAGCGTTTGAGTAAACGGGCATGCTCAGGAGTGCAGGCCGTGCCTAGAGTAGCAATGGCAGAACCGATACCACTTTCATGACAGGCGATCACATCAATTTGCCCCTCACAGAGCAAAGCATACTTATCCTTCGTCATATGCCGGCGTGCTTTGTCGAGGGCGAAAAAGACCTTAGATTTTTTGAATAGCTGTGTCTCCGGAGAGTTAATATATTTACCCGTGTTGGGGTCATTGCGTAGCTGCCTGCCGCTGAAGGCAATGATGTCACCATAGTCATTATGAATTGGAAACATCAGGCGGTCGCGAAATCGCACGTAAATGCCAGCACGTGGGTTGTTTTCATTTTTTAAAGCAGCCAGACCGCTTTCACATAACTCACGTCCTGTAAAACCTTGTTCTCTGGCCCAATCTAAAAAAGTGCTCGCATTCTCTGGCATCCAGCCAACAACCCACCTCTCGGCCATGCCTTTGCCGTAACCGCGCGACTTTAAGTAGTCACGTGCATGTTGAGCATCTGGAGATTCCATCATCATTTGATGCATGAAGCGCGCGGCTTGATTATGTAGCTCAAGGAGGCGAGACTTACGTCGTCTGCGCTTGTCTGCTTCAGGATCATAGGCATCTTCCTGAACAACCACACCTGCTCGATTCGCAAGTTTTTTTATGGCATCTGGAAATGGGAGATTTTCGTATGACATCACAAAGCTGATGGCATTGCCGCCCTCACCACAGCCAAAACAATGATAGGATTGGCGCGAAGGATTGACCATAAAGGATGGTGTCTTCTCGTTATGAAAGGGGCAATTAGCCTTAAAATTGGACCCAGCTCGCTTCAACGGTAGGTAGGAGCCTACCAAGTCCACAATATCTGTGGCGGCAATGACTTGTTCAATCGTCTCTTCTGGGATGCGACCCATGAGATAGTTCTAATTCACAATGGCCAAATACCAAATACCAAATTCGTGATGGGTCAAAATAATCTTGGACTATTTGCAATGTCGCTGTTGATTGATGGCGTGCATATGAATGAGCAGAATGATGGAGTAGCTTTCATGAAGACTGGTAATTCCAGTTATATCGTTGGACTTGGCCCGTTTGAGGAATTTACTGTGGCTCCAGACAATACTACAGCTTTCTACATTAATGACTTTGGATTATCTTGTGATCATCCATGGAAAGTACCAAGTAAGCTCATTGAGGTTTCTGACCTAGCTGAGCTAGGTTATGGCAAAGACAACTTAGAAATAGAGTGGGCAGAGCCAGAGGCTGATAGCTTTGCAGCTGTTTTTGCTGAGATCAATGAGATGATTGTAAAAGGCGTGATTGAGAAATCAGTGCCTGTTGCGACGCAGCGCGGGAGGCTCACTAGGGGAAATGGTGATCAGCTCATTGGTGGGCTACAAAATTTAGGAGTGCCTTTTTACAGTTATGGGTGGAGTTCTGGGGGTAGTGGGTTTTGTGGTGCGACTCCTGAATTGCTATTTGAACAGAAGGGGAGATCTCTTAAAACGATGGCTTTAGCTGGAACGGCTAAAGCAGACGAACAGGTTGTTTTTGCGGTAGATGGTAAAGAGATTAGAGAACATGAATTTGTGGCGCAGACTATGGATGCTAAACTCTCAGATATTGGAGAGGTCCAGCGCGGTGAGAGAAATATTCTAGACTTAGGGTGCTTGGTTCACTTTCACACGCCAATTGAGGTAGAGCTTTTTGCGGATAGAAGTGTGGATGAGTTAATAAGAAGACTCCATCCAACTCCTGCGCTCGGTCCATTACCTCGCACGCAGGAAACGATGGCCTTGCTAACTGGATGGAGGAACCGCTTAAATTGCCCGCCACATTTTGGTGCACCGTTTGGTCTTCTCAAAGATGGCTCGTTTACCTCCCTGGTAGCCATACGGGGTGTTCATTGGGAGGGTGATTGTGTTGCCGTTCCATCTGGTTGTGGAGTCATCGAGGCATCACGACTAGTGAATGAATGGCGTGAGCTTAGGCTCAAGCGGGAAGCTGTCAGAGCCGCCATGAGTATCTAGGAACTCAGTGTTTGCGGGAACTTAGCTTTCCAAACCTCAAGCGCTTCTTTGATTTGCGATGTTTCACGTGTTGGCGAAAGCTCCCACACAAGAGGTAGGGTTGGATCGACGTGGCGCAGTAACTTATCGAAGTCCAGCTCGCCTGTGAGAGGCACGCGATGGTCACGATCAGGCCAGTAGACGTCATGCACGTGGCAACCTATGAGATAGGGAGCCATTTTCTCCAGCCACTGGTCATGATCTAAAAACCCAAGATTGTGCTTTAGCTGGACATGACCAAAATCATGCCAGTAACCGACCCATGGGTTGTCTTTAAAGTGTTCTTGCAGGCGCAGCATTTCGGATTCATCAGGTACATCCTCGTATTTACTGCGAGATTCAATCGCTAGAGGTATTTTTAGCTCGGCCGCTTTTTGGGATAGTTGTTCTAGAGCCTCGATAGCACGCTGGTAGTAGAGCGGGGCTATTTTTTCGCGTTTTTGAACAAACTTCAACTTATGCTTGGCATACCTTTTTTCGAGTTGGTGGCCGTCCTTGAGCATTCTGGTAAGCTTTCTGGTCCATTTTTTAGTTGGCATTGGCACAGATCCCATATGCATAACCACATATTTGGCATCAAATTCAGCGGCTAGCTCCATGGTGCGTAGTGTCAGTTCCATCGCACGAGCTCGTTCATGAGGGCGATGTGAGCTGAACTCATAAGCGTCGGGCGCGTCGATCATAACTTCGACAGGAGAGGGGAAGTAATTGTGCACGCCGGAACAGCTGAATTGCCCCTCATTGTAGGCTTTTTGAATACCAGGTAATTTACTGATCGTCATGCCATGACTTAGCTCAATACTATCGAAGCCGAGCTTGACTATCTCATCAATCATTTCATCGCCTTCCGAATGGCGTGAATTGTTCCAACAAGATGAGAAAGAAAGCATTGTATAAGTAAGCGCGTGGTAATGGCTTAGGAAAATTAGACCTCAGATTATGGAAGTCTCCAGCTTTTTCTGAGCTGTTGGTATTCTTGTTGTGGAACGATCACATAAACGGGGTTCCGATCTGGGTTAATACGCGCGATTAAGCTCTTCAATATAAGTTCGGACATTGTTGTGCACCCCGCGGTAGCCCTAGCACCTTGATCGCGCCAAATATGAAAAAAAATAGCAGAGCCTCGACCCGGAATCGGCTTGCCTCCAAGAATAGAGTCATTGTGACCTATGTAGAGCTTCAGTGAGTGAGCGTGATCATTTTGCCTCATCTGTGCTTTTTTTTGCCAGGCTTTTTTCGGAGGAGTGGTCAATATGATATGGCGATTGTAGTAGGGTGATGCTTGATCTTCTACCCATAGGTCTCGCTCGGTGATTTGGCGGTATGGCAATTTCTCGAGGTGTGTAATTTGTGCTGCATAGCCATAGGCTCCACCTATTCTAAAAATCCCGGCTGGCGTGCGTTGGTCACCCTCTTGTTTTATGGGTGCTGATGACTTATATGGGGGGTGAATACCACAGCCCCAGGCGAGCCCATTTTTACCAAGGCGCGCTTGCCATGTGTTGATAGCGACGTTCCAGTCTTTACCACGCTTCTCATAGAGAGTCAGTGACGCATGTGAGGAGTTCCAATTTTGAGAGGTGCCTACGATGACCTGGGTGCAGTCTGCAGGTATTTGAGCATCGGCCCATGTCGCTAGACATAAAATAAAAATCAAAGTTCTCATGTTTGCTCTCTGGCAAGTTCTTGGCACCCTTTGATGTCTAATTTTCCTGAGGCTAGTATGGGAATCTGATCTGTAGGGATGAATACCTTAGGGCACCAAAGACTTGGTAATCCGATATCCATAAGTTTATAGCGAAGGTCAATACACTCTTGTTGATATGTCTCGCTACACACGGTGGTCAGCAAGGCAATAGCTTCGCCTTTTTGAACATCTGGAATGCCAACTACTGCGATGCGTCGATCAGTTTCGTTATCTAGACCGAGCATTTTAGTGATGGCTGCCTCAATCGTTTCATGAGGAACCATTTCGCCCCCAATTTTTGAGAATCGAGACAGACGGCCTTCTATGAATAAAAAACCATCCTTATCTACTCGTCCAATATCGCCCGTGTTAAACCAGCCGTCAGTAATAACCGCATCTGTTTTCTTTCGATTATCAAGATATCCCGAGAATACGTTGGCACCACGTAGCCAGATTGTGCCTTGAGTGTCGATTGGGCATGGTTCGCCTGTCGCTGGATCGGTCATCTTAACCGCGATTCCAGGAAGGAATTTCCCAACAGAACCTCGACGATTAGTGTGTATGATAGGGGCTTCACCCTCTAAGACAGGGTCGGGCAAATTAACATTGGTGGCAGGTGAGGTCTCAGTTAGCCCATAGCCTTCCATCGGCAAAATCCCAAATTTATCACGAAACGATTCGGCCAGCGAATCGGGGAGTTTTTCAGCACCTGTGATGACGTAGTCCAATGATTGTAATTGCTTGGCTTCTACTCGGCGCATGTAACCGCGCAGAAATGTGGGGGTAGAGAGGAGCATATTAGCACTATGCATACTGATTAGCTCGGCGAGACGTTTTGTCTCCAAGGGATTGGGATATGTGATGAGGTTAATACCTTCAATGCAAGGATACCACAAAGTAACAGTACTACCAAAAGAATGAAAAAGAGGTAAACAGCCAAGAATTTTGGCCTGGTGGCGCAGTTGTATTTTACAACCAAACTGGCACACATTGGCGAGTACATTGCGGTGCGTAAGCGGCACCCCTTTGGGCTCTCCGGAAGATCCCGAGGTGAAGAGTAAAACGGCTTCATCATCACCTTGAAGATCCGATAAGCCGAGGATCTTTATGAGCAGAGAAGTCGGCAAGATTTTACTAAGGATGACCCAGCGAACGATCTTATTTTTGATCGCAGGCAGCACTCGTTCGATAAAGATGAGGTCGCGATTGGGGGGCCATGGAAATGAGGCAACTTTGCGAACAAAGGGGTCAGCTGTGATGAATTTATCGACTCCTGACTGACGAATCGATGATTGAATCGCACTTTGACTTGAGGTGAAATTAATATTTACAGGGATCTTACCTGCAAAAATAACAGCAAGGTTGGCGACCATGCCGCCTTTTCCGGGTGGCAGTAGTATGCCAACGCGTCTTTTTTTAGTCTGTTGCTTGATGACTCCAGCAAGAGCAATCGCTGCTCCGAGTAGTTTATCAAATGTTGTTGCTGAGTCGTCTGTGCCGTCAAAGAGTGTAGCAGTAGAGCCGTTTTTCTTAATCCCATTGAGAATAGCCACAGGTAGGGATTCATTAAGAAATGCTCTAGCTGAAAACCACACTTCATCAGCGGCATGTATCGCCTCTTGCCATGCTGCGACGGACACTGATTCGGCGGGTATTAGCGGAGCAAACGAAAAAATAGTACCTGGCAATCTGTTGAGGTTTTCTGGTGCGTAAGCCAGCTCCATAGGTTTGGCTACAGCAAGAGGCAGAACGGGAAGTCCGAGAGCACATAGCTGCTCAATATTTTCTGCTAAGAGATGCCGGCATTCACCGTCTCGCACACTGACAAGGCCGCTGAGGTAAATGATTAGCCCGCCATCATTGATCTTTGCGGCAAGTGTTTTGCCGATTATTTCAGGGGCCTCATCGTCTGCAGAAAAGGCAACGGCTGTAATGCCATCTCGTTCCAGATAGCTGCGCACTGAATCGTCAAATACTACATTTTCCTCACATAGCCACGTAATTTCCCTGCCCCTAAAAACTTGCTCGAGCAGAAGCATCTGATTGAAGTCAAGCCGGCCAGGGATAACGAGAGCTCCTTCGTCGGGGATGTGGCATTCTCCGTGAATTTCGATTGTTTTGCTCATTTACTGTTAATTCAAAATGGAGAACGCATCTTCTAGCATCTCGTTTCTTGGGCACATTGTTGTTTACTACATAGAAGCATTTCACTCTGAGGGCTGCAAGCTGGAAGCTCTCAGATGTAAATAAACTACTATTTTACAATACGGCAAATGGTGCACAGCCTTTCATGGTGAATTGTGCCCAATCTACATTCACGCATTGATTGAATTAAAGAGCATCTAAGATGCCATTAACGAAGCGGGACGAGTCATTGGTGCCGAATTTTTTAGCGATCTCTATAGCTTCGTTGATAGTTACAGCGCGCGGAATGTCATCCGACATTTTGAGCTCATAAGATGCGAGACGGAGAATAGCCCGATCTACGGGGTCGACTCTTTCAGGAGCATAATTATCAATCACGCTTGCAAGATTTGCATCAATTTCTTCTTTATGGTCGAGGATTTGACTGACCAGATTCTGTGTCTCTTTTCTGAACGTTGATAACTCTGAACTGCTCGCACGGAGATGCGCAAAATCACCCAAGGTTGAATCCGGATCTTCAATAGAGGCAAGCCTTTGTGAGCACCGAGCAAGATGAGTGATGCAGGCATTTAATGGCTCTAGCTTTGCAGCCCAATTAGCATGATTTGATGATTCACTGATCCATGCCGAGCGTGCTTGCATTAGTCTCAAATTAACTTTGACCACCTCCTGAATCGTATCATCAGATAGTGGACTGCTACTTTTATGTTGTAAAAGCGATTGAAGACTATCGATTTGTTGGTCCAGCTCGACTTCATGGGCTAGCAGGTCTGTGAGCAGGGTGTGAAGGATCTTGGCGTCTGGGTTCGTATTGAGTTCAGGTTGGAGCTCGGAGGCTAATTTTCTCAACTTATCTGTGCGGCCGGCTCTTCCCTGCGCCACATGAAGTATGGCTTTGGCTTTGGCTAGATTAAGCTTGTTGAGGCTACTTTCCTGAATCATCTGCCAAAATGCTTCCTCCATATTGGCGGCATCCGGACCGTCTTCCAGATCTGCGAGGTAGAGAAACTGTATAGTGGCTTCTCTAATGTTTCGACGTTTAAGCACAGCCATAACTATTTTTTTGGAAATACGCGAGTTACGCCTCGCTGAATTTGGCTCATGCTATCCATCATGCTAACAGCCGCTCTGGCGGCCTCTTTGCCGCGGTTTAGCTTGTTTCCGATACACCTTGCATAAGCTTGTTTGGCGTCGTCGCATAAGATGACTTCATGAATGACGGGGGTAACGTGGTAAACTGCAATTTGTTGGAGAGATTGAGTCACACTCTCAGCTACCATGTCACCGTGGGCTGTTTGACCTCTAATAATCAGCCCAAGAGCAATGATGCAGCTTGGCTTTTGCTGTTGTAATACTGATTCTACCAAGACCGGTATTTCAAATGCTCCCGGGACGCGAATAATGTTGATCTGAAGATTTGGATTGAGCTCAACAAGCTCTTGTTGAGTGCTTTCCACTAGAGCGTCAGTGAACTCAGGATTGTACTGAGATGCCACGATCGTGATAGCGCTTTTTTTCTGGCTTAAGCTGCGGGGTTTAGGTGGCAGTGCCTTGGACATGCTGGTGGATATGCTGGAGAGATGGTCAGTTGCAAGGGTGAAGTTGGCTGTTTTTTGAATGCTTGATCATTTATACATAAGATTTTTTTGATAATATCTTATTCTGTAGGCAAGGACTATGCTGGCAATGAATTATCTAAAGAGTAAAATAATCAATATTTAAGTGAACAAAAAGTTGCTATGATATCGCTTTACTATTAGGAGACATTGCTACCATATTGTGACGCAATCGATCCCAAATGAACTTAACTAACTAATAATATGGGACTTGATAAAATAACCACTAAATTTCAGGAAGCCTTACAAGCTGCGCAGCAGTTGGCATCTCGCTCTGCTCACGCTGAGCTGAAAAGTATACATGTCTTGATTGCTTTATTGCAGCAGGAGGGGGGCATTGTCGTACCCATTCTTGAAAAAGCGGGCACTGATGTTACTCGCCTCAAGGCGGATGCGATTAATGCTCTAGAGCGTGAACCCAGTATTCAAGGTGCCGCATCGCAGCCACAAATGAGCTATGGTTTGCGTTCCAGCCTTGATGCCGCAGATAAGGTTCGTGAGAGTATGGGAGATGACTTCTTGAGTGTTGAGCATTTTTTATTAGGTAACTTGGATTCTGATTCTCCAGCGGGAAAACTACTCAAAAAGGCAGGCCTGGATAGAGGCAAAGCTGATTCGGCGTTGAAAGAAATCCGGGGAAGTCAAAAAGTGACCGATCAGGATCCTGAGGGTAAATATCAAACCTTAGAGAAATACGGCACAGATCTTACCGCTAAGGCAAGAGAGGGAAAGATTGACCCAGTGATTGGTCGTGATGAGGAAATCCGACGAATTATGCAGGTGTTATCGAGGCGAACCAAAAATAATCCAGTGCTCATTGGAGAGCCAGGTACTGGCAAGACTGCGATTGTCGAAGGGCTTGCTCGCCGGATCATCAGTGGGGATGTGCCTGACTCCATGAAAAACAAACGCTTAATTACGATGGATCTTGGAGGTATGATTGCAGGTGCCAAATATCGAGGCGAATTTGAAGACCGGTTGAAGGCATTTTTGAAAGAGGTGACGGAGTCTGAGGGGGAAATTATTCTCTTCATTGACGAGCTGCATACCATTGTTGGAGCCGGTGCCAGCGAAGGGGCTGTGGATGCCTCTAATTTGCTCAAACCTCAGCTAGCTCGTGGTGAGCTTCACACAATAGGCGCTACTACACTTGATGAATATAGAAAGTATATTGAGAAAGATGCTGCGCTCGAACGCCGCTTTCAGCCAGTGCGTTGTGAGGAGCCTAGTGTGGATAGCACGATTGCAATTTTGAGAGGTTTGAGAGAGCGCTATGAAGTTCATCATGGGGTTCGGATAAAAGACGGGGCAATTGTCGCAGCGGCACAGCTATCTGATCGCTATATTTCGGATCGATTCTTGCCAGATAAGGCGGTTGATCTCGTTGATGAAGCAGCATCACGATTGAAAATCGAATTAGATTCGATGCCTACAGAGATTGATCGCATTGAACGCCAAGTGATGCAGTTAGAAATGGAGCGTCAAGCTCTGGCAAAAGAAAATGATGAGGCCAGTGCTTCAAGGCTATCCAAAGTGACCGAGGAGATGGCTGATCTCAAAGAGGAGTCAGCCACACTGATGGCGCGTTGGAGGAATGAGAAAGATGTCATAGATGTTGTGAGGGAAGCACAAGAACGTATCGAAGAGTTGCGGACTGAGGCGGAGCAAGCCCAACGGCTGGGCAATCTTAATCGTGCATCAGAAATCACCTATGGCAATCTACCAGACGCTGAAAAAGCCCTAGCCGATGCTCAGAAGAAGCTATCCCAATTGCAAGCCGACTCACGCATACTCAAAGAGGAAGTGACTGAAGAAGATATTGCACGTGTGATATCTTCATGGACGGGTATTCCTGTGAGTAGACTTCAAGAAGGTGAACGACAGAAGCTTGTAGAGATGGAGAAGCGCATCGGGGAGAGGGTGATAGGGCAAAGCAATGCCATCGTTGCTGTATCGAATGCCGTGCGCCGTGCCCGTGCGGGTTTACAAGATGAGAATCGGCCCATTGGATCATTTCTCTTCCTAGGGCCTACAGGAGTCGGTAAAACTGAACTGTCGAAAGCGCTCGCTGAATTTTTATTTGATGATGAACAATCAATGGTTCGAATCGATATGTCAGAGTACATGGAAAAGCACAGCGTGGCTCGCCTGATCGGGGCTCCTCCTGGTTATGTTGGTTACGAAGAGGGTGGGCAGCTAAGCGAACATGTGAGGCGAAACCCATACTCAGTGGTCCTTTTTGACGAGGTTGAAAAAGCACATTCTGACATTTTTAATGTATTGCTCCAAGTTCTGGACGACGGGCGCATAACAGATGGGCAGGGCAGAACGGTTGATTTCCGCAACACGGTTTTAATCATGACATCAAACATTGGTAGTCAGTTCATGATGGATGAGCAAAATGCCGAACAGAGAGAGGCGAAGGTCACGGAGGCTCTGAGAGCTCATTTTCGTCCTGAATTTCTAAATCGTATAGATGAAACTGTTATTTTTGACCGTCTCAAGCGTGATGAGCTTTCAGAAATTGTGGGTCTGCAACTTGAGCGCGTGCGTAAGCGACTGGCCAAGCAAGGAATTGGCTTAACTCTCTCAGCCGAAGCGAGAGAGTTAATTGCCAATCAAGGTTATGATCCCGTCTACGGAGCCCGTCCACTCAAACGTGCTATTCAAAGGTATTTACTCGATCCACTGAGTCTTGAGGTGCTGGAAGGCAAGTTTCAAGATGGGGACTCGATTCAAGTAAATGTGGATCAAGGTGAAGTAACCTTCGAAAAAAATTGATGAATTATTGTGTGGATAACAATCTGATTATCGTTATATTAAGTAATGTCACGTTAAACATGTTGGCAAACAATTAACCAAATCTAGTAATGTCTAAGAAAGGAATATTTAGTATCGCATCAGGAGGCAAGAAAGACGCTTCGGAGTCTGAAAATAATGAGAGTGAGGCTAGCCCCTTTAGTGCAGCTGATCCAGAGCCTGATGCAGTTAAGGACGAATCATCTCCTTTCGCGCATGTAGAAAGTGCAGATGAATCTGCCAGTGAACCTTTTAAGATGGGTGGATTTGGGGATAATGATCTTGATGGTGACGGCGGTTCGGCCTCGGTGAGTGACTCCCCGTTTAAGGCGGTTGCTGATTCGCCCGACGATTATGAGGAGGCAAAGGCCAAGCTCGAACCCCAACAAGATTTCGCAGCCGTTCCTGCACCATTCAAACCAGCGGTCGCTTCAATGAGCGATGAGCCTGAAACCCCTTCATCTACGGAAGATCAATCTGTAACGGAAGATGTTGAAACCACAAATAATTCACAAGCTATGATAAATCAAGAATCCGAAGTTCCACCAGTGTCCACATCAACTCAAAGTGCATCTGCTTCTGCAGGTATGCAACAGCTTGAAATTCGAGCTATTTTTGGTGTTGATCATATCTTAGATGCTAACGAAATGATTCAGAAGGCACGCAACCTTGCTGGTATTGGTACGGTTGCCACCGTGGGCGGGCAAGAGAAACAAGCATTAGAAGGTTTTCGCTCTGCAATCACCTCGCTTGGGCTGGGTGATCCAGATCACATGGAGCTCAATTTTGGTAGCGGATCAGTAGATTTTATAACTGAGGGTGACACGACTCTGGCGGTATTGCAACAAGGTCCTTATGCACCCGGCGTGAAAGAAACCTTAATCATTGTTGCTAGGGAGTTGAGTAAAATAGGCTAAATGATTTGGCTTTTTATCTGCCTGCGTGACCATGGATTAATTGCATAACTGTTAGAATACAGCGTCACATGGCAAAGCGGCTGTCTCCATCTGGTGAGCTTTTACTCAAGATAGCTATTGTTGGTCAGCCTGATTCAGGCAAACGGGATATTATCACACACGTAGCCAATAGCTATGATCAATCAGCATTGAGGACGATATCGGTGTCCGATGCTGAGATCATTTTGGCTGAATTTATATTACCAGAGCCACTTTCTGATGGACCCTTTGTCAGGGTAGAATTGTATGCTGTATCAGGGAGTCCGCTCCATCAAGCTGCTGATCAACTAGTCATGTCCGGTTGTGATGCTTTGGTCTTTGTGGTGGGCTGTGACCCAGAGAAGACTTCGGAGTGTAAAGCAGCCTTAAGGAGCCTCACGCAAAATGCAGCCCTGACAGGGCTAAACTTGGGCGAAGTGGTGCTCGTATTGCAATACAACAAAGCTGACGGCTATCCCATGACCACTATGAATGATATGGACTCATTGTTGGGTGTGAATATCGATCAGGTCGAACGATACCACACAAAGGTAAAGCACCCGAATGAACAGAGGCTTGCCGTCGATGCTGCAATACGAGGCGCGGTTGCCAATATAGGTCTCCCAAGCGCTGGGAAAACAGCCTAGTTTATAGCTGATCATAAATGACCAATCCCAATAGGTATCTACCTTCGAGTATTACCTATGGCTGAGACCTATTGGTTCAGAGATTCTACGGTTTTAGCTACCTTTAATATAGTTTGCTCGCCCATATGTGGCCCAAGAATTTGAAGACCAACAGGAAGTTGACTTCCGGAATCTGACGCTACCATTCCACAAGGTACGCTGATGCCGCAAACGCCTGCTAAGTTGGCTGAAATCGTGAAAATGTCAGCTAAGTACTGCTGGAGGGGGTTATCTTTGTCTGCGCCTATTTTTGGCGCAATGTTTGGTGTCACTGGCGATAGAATAGCATCTACTTTTTGATATGCTTCAGCAAAGTCTTGTTTGATCAAGCTTCGTACTTTTTGAGCTTTGTTGTAATAGGCATCGTAATACCCAGAGGATAGCACGTAGGTTCCTAGTATTATACGTCGCTTAACCTCAGGTCCGAAACCCTGCTCGCGACTGCCGCGGTATAGGTCAATAATCTCGTTTGGGTCATGGATGCGGTTGCCGTAGCGCACACCATCGAAGCGAGACAGATTAGATGATGCCTCTGCTGGAGCTATGATGTAATAAGTGGCCACCGCATATTCAGTATGAGGCAGTGAAATATCAACGATCTTAGCACCCGCAGTTTCTAGCTTCTTGATCGATTCTTGAACTTTGCTGCGAACAGCAGGGTCGATGCCATCGCTAAAATACTCCTTGGGTAATCCCAGCTTCATCCCAGATACACCCTCATCCAAGCCTAGGGTAAAGTCGATCTCAGGTTGATCACAGGTGGTTGCATCCGCAGAGTCAGCGCCTGATATTGTATTTAATAGTAAAGCAGAGTCATCGACAGTTTGAGTAATTGGGCCAATCTGATCAAGAGATGAGGCGAACGCTACTAAGCCGTAGCGTGATACTCGACCATATGAGGGCTTGAGACCGACAACGCCACAATAGCTCGCTGGCTGGCGGATAGAGCCACCAGTGTCTGACCCAAGAGCTGCAATAGCTGTGTTTGATGCTACAGCCGCAGCTGAGCCGCCTGATGAGCCTCCCGGTACGCGAGATGTGTCATGAGGATTAACTGTATTGCCCAAAGCAGAATTTTCCGTAGTTGAGCCCATCGCAAACTCATCCATGTTCGTGCGTCCATATAGAATGGCTCCAGCAGCACGTAATTTCTGAATTACAGTCGCATCGTATGGTGAGGTGTAAGCTCCATTTAGAAAGCGAGATGCGCAACTGCACGGCTGGTCTTTGACGTTGATATTGTCTTTGATGGCTATTGGGATTCCTCCAAGGGGTAGACTGAGGTCAATACCTTGTGCCTGTTGCTTAGCTGTATCTGGGTCATGAGAGAGGTAGGCGCCGATTTCGGCGTCTTTCGACTCAATGGTGTGGGCCAGGGATTCAATGATGTCACTACTGCATATGTCGCCATTAACGAGCTGCTTGCGGAGATCAGTGATGCTTAATTGAGAGAGTTCCATATGAATAAATTAATATTAGGCATCCACTACTTTAGGTACACGAATTTGCCCTTTGGCGCTATCGGGGGCATTTCTCAAGAGGTCTTCTTGGCCTAAATTTTTCTGACAAATGTCTTCGCGAAGTTGAGAATCTTCAACAGCGGGCATGTTATCAGGATCAATCGAGTCTAAGTTAACATCTTTGAGAGCATCTATGTATCCAATGATCGCCCCTAGCTGTTTTTGAAACGTGGCACATTCATCCTCACTGAGGTCGATTCGCGCAAGGTTTGCGACGTAGCGCACGTCAATCTGTTCAGTTTTTGCACTGCTCATGGCTGAAGCTGAACGGGTACGGCTGGAAAATCAAGTGCGGATGACTAATCTCTATCCGGCTATGCTTGAACTCAGTGCTTAAAGCATAAAGTAGCTACTTAATAGAGCTGGTGCTGCTGAAGCGTTCAGCGCAATATGGACAACGATAGGGCTGCAGGGTGAGGATTTTGAGCGCAATATGAAGGCGATAACTCAATTTCAGAGCTTTCTTTGATTTCTTGTGTTTGCGGCAACCTGTATTTGCCCAAATTCTGCCGACACAAACGGGACATGTGACTGCTGAGCTGCAAATCTTGAAAAGCAAAATAGATAAGACGCCGACAGCTAGTGTTATGAATCCTGATAGCGTGTAAATGTCTGACCGTGTGGCCATGCCAGCAATGAGTAGGGCCATGCCAAAACTAACAGCAAAAATATTAGATATAAAGTGCAGTGAGCCAAGTCGTAATGACCAGATGGTGGATTGTGAAAATTGACGATGCATGCTGGTAGATTTGGATTTTTAGAGGTAAGGAATGCAAGATTTCAAACGACTGTGATGGTGAATTATATATGAGCAAAAAGTGTTCCAGATTTACAAGAGCTAGTTATTAGCTTCTGATAGTGATTGGTGGTATGTGCTAGTTGTTGTGAAATTCTATTGGATGATTCGATACATCCAGACCCCAAGGGCAAAAATAGCGAGAACAAGTAAGGCTAGTAAAAAGCCACTTTTGGTTTGATTGCGTTTTTGATTTTTTAACTCACCCCGACTGAGTTTTTCCATGAATTCTTTTTCTCTTTTTCTGCCGAGTAAGTCGGAGGGGGGAGGTAATGTTTGCATCTCCTCTTGTCTGGCCATGCGCTCACGCTCAGGACCATGTTCCACAAAGTCTTTAAGCTCGGCAATTTGCTCTTTTAATGCACGTTCATGAGCACTTAAAGAATCAATGTCAGAAAGATTTTCTTGACTCATTGCCTTGAAAAGAGGGCTGCAAAGATGGCAGTAGTCAACTTGGTTATCCCATGCAGTAGACGATCAAAGCAGCAGCTCCGAGTAAGATGATAGGTAGGTTGAATGCAAAGCCGTTAGACAGCGTTGAGAGAAATTCGTTCCCGCTATTACTGGTGTTGGTGCGCTTTGGCTTACTATTGGTTGACCCGAACACGGAAGCGCTGCGGCCACCAGAAAAATGATCCAAAGCTTGCTCATATTCGTCTTCGGCTAAGTCGAGGATGGAAATAGCACGAGTGAGGTCTTGGCGAAGGCTTTCGTTGTTCCAGCCATCCGGGTTTAATTGGTTAATTTTCTCTAGGTGGTCTGCGAAGCAGATGCGAGCTTGCTCAAGTTCATCGAGCTCTTGACGTGTAGCAAAGATTTCCCTGTCCATGGCAGTGACTGCCGTGCTGAGCTTTTCGTGAAGTTCAACCTGACCATGAAGGAAATCGTCTTTTGCCGCATTTATCTCTTCGAGTTCAACTTTTTGCCTCTCAACTTCGGCTTGTTGCTGTTGAAGTTGTTCGATTTGTGACTGGGCCTCCTGGAGCTTACCCGTAAAGTCCTCTGCTAGAGGATTGCCTCCGCTTGCGGAGCCGTGTGGGTTCATTTCTAATTGAGTCGCACGCACATTGAGGTGCTGCTTGTGGGTGGTAACGCTAGACATATTGGGGACAGGGTGAATAAATGTTGCCAAAGCATAGTAAAAAATGATGTTGCTGGCTAGATAATTGTTAAATTTTCTTAACATTTAAGCTGCCAGTAATACTAGGCAGCCTGATGTCTCGAAAAAGATCAATATGCCACACCTAGCCTGCCGCAACAAAGTTGGTTGTGTGCGCTTATTATTGCGCTGCCACAACGTGCACACCCTCCTTATTGATGGGGGACACGTAACATTGGTTTTCCAGGTTGATCTTGCTAAATACCTCGGAAATAGCTTTACCGGCTCTCTGTGCTGTTTGCTCGCCCTCACAGAGAGCGAAGACGCTGGGGCCAGCTCCTGAGATAGAGAATCCTAGCGCCCCATTCGACATGGCTGCACGCTTGGCGTTATAAAACTCGGGAACAAGTTTTTGTCTGCGTGGTTCTGCGATGACGTCGTGAATTGAGCGGCCAATCATGGCGTAGTCTTCTTGAATGAGTCCACAAATAAGGCCTCCCAAGTTTCCTATTTGTTGTGTAGCGTTGACCATAGGAATATTGGTTGGAAGGATTTCTCGAGCCACTTTGGTCAAAATTTCGATATCTGGATGCACAACGGCAGCCCAGAGGTTTTCAGGGACTGGTAACTGGGCAATATCGAGTTCTTGATTTGAGCGTATGAAAACAACACCACCAAGCAAGCTTGGCCCCACATTGTCGGCGTGCCACGCCCCATCTGCACTCGCCTCACCCTGCATGGCAAAAGGTAGTAGCTGTTGTTTAGCGAGTGGTTCACCGATGAGTTTATTGACTGCGTAGACACCAGCCACAGCTGATGCTGCAGATGAGCCAAGACCACTACCAAAGGGCATTTTCTTATGGATTTCTAATTCGATGCCACGATCGCTCATGCCAAGATGTCTGAGCAAATCAAGCGCGGCGACACCGGCTGTATTTTTCTCAGCAATCTTGGGAAGCTTCCCATCATCCCCCGTGATTTTTGTGATTCGCAGACCGGGTTTATCAGAGTGACGCGCTACGACTTCATCTCCGGGTGCATTGATGGCAAAGCCGAGTACGTCGAACCCGCAGGCGACATTGGCAACAGTTGCTGGAGCAAAGACGCGAACTTCTTGGAGAGCATTGGTGTTCATGACTCGATAAATTTAAGCATTAAAGGGTGTTGGATGGGCATACAGATGTCATGTTTAAGCCCTATTTGCAACGCTTATCGATTGATTAGCCGTGAAACGAATTGCTGGGAACGCCACAGGCGCCTAGACCAGTGACTCGAAAAAGTCTACCAGCATCCCGCTCCTTCTTGCTGCTATGAATGCCGGTGGTTACAAAAAGCTCATCGAGATTATCGCCGCCAAAAGCGCAGGCTGTTGTTTCGACGCATGGCAAATCAATGCGATGCAGTTGTTTGCCAGTGCTGGGCTCATAACAAATTACACAAGCTCCATGGCAGAAGGCTACCCACAGGTTGTCATTGTTATCAATGGTCATGCCGTCGGGGGATGCTTCAATTTGACTTGTTGAAAAGGCAGTGCGTTCGCCGCAGAGTTCACCAGATTCAGGGTTATAGTCAAATGCCATGACTTCCAGACGAGGAGTGTCGATGTAGTAGCAGGTCGACTTGTCCTGAGTCCATACGATGCCGTTAGAGTTAGTGACTCCAGTGAAAGCCGGGTGAATCGATAGATCGGGATCGAGACGGTAAAGTGTGGCGCTTCCTGTTTTTTTGATCGTGCTTATTGTGCCCGCAAAAAATCTTCCATCAGGTGAGCATTTACCATCATTGAAGCGGTTGTCGGGGGTGTCAGCCTCTGGATGAGAAATAGGAGTGCTTTTCTTGGTTTGTTGGTTGTAGAAATGAATGCCTTTGTCTCCAGCAATGAGCAAATCACCCTCTGAACCGCTCGATGAGCGGGGCACAACGGTGCCAATACGCCCTATGTGGGCGGATACGTCCCAGCTTTTTTCGTGGCCTGATGATGGATCATATTCAAGTAGCTGGCCGGCTTCAATGTCGACATAGATGAGTCGATTTTTCCACCAGAGAGGCCCCTCTCCCCACTGGGCTCGATAGCTTCCTGCAAGTTCGATGCTTTCCATGCGGGGATGCTTAGCAGTCTGTTTTTAGGCTGTCCAGAGGTAGTTTTCTCGTCAGCTGTTGTTATCCAAGAAATGCCGTTGTCATTGGGTCGAATTGGACTATTGTCTTGGGCGTTCAAATTGCACACAAATCATGGATTCGTTGATGAAAAGATATCGCCAAGTCATCAAGACGCTGTGTTGTTCGCTAGCTACGTTGTTGGGCCTCACATTTGTGGCTGAGGCCAATTTTAAGTGGGAAACGATCAAACACAATGGGCTTGATTACGTGACGTTGCGAAGCGTGAAGGATTTTTATTACTTCAACAAAATCAAATATGGTCCAGTGATTACAATGGAAACTCCTGAAGTCGCATTAGAGGTTCGCCCAGGAACCCAGCGTTGTAGGATGAATGGTGTTTTATTTATCCTTAGTCATCCAGTATTGGAGCGCAGTGGTCGTTATCTGCTGTCCAGAACCGATCTCAACAAGTTGATCGATCCTGTAATGAGGCCGACTTACATTTATCGTGCGCGTCATTTCAATACGGTCGTGATTGACCCGGGCCATGGGGGCAAAGACTCCGGGGGCTTGGGCCATCACGAAAATGAAAAAGTGTACACGCTTAAGATTGCTCGACTCATTAGAGATATTCTTGATCGGCAGGGTTACCGCGTTGTGATGACGCGGGATAGTGATGTTGCTGTCAGTTTAGCTAGTCGCGTTAGGATTGCTAATAAATATCCTGATGCTATTTTTATAAGCATACATTTTAATGCAGGGAATTCACGTGCTAATGGGATAGAAACATTTACGGTTTCGCCGGTAGGAGTACCTCATATGGGTCGTGATGTGAGGGCGGGAGATTTCCGCACAGTGCCCGGTAATGTGATGGATTCTGCAAGTATCGCCTTGGCAACAGCAGTGCATAGTAGAGCGCTTTTGTATCTGAATAGCAAGAGTGCGGGGAATGATTTTGACATTGAAGACCGTGGAATTAAACGCGCGCGATATAACGTGCTTACTGGTATTAAAATTCCTGCCATTCTGTTTGAAGGAGGGTTTCTCTCTAATCGTAGTGAAGCCACGAAAGTGCATTCTTCCGCATACCAAAAAACACTTGCGATTGCGATTGCAAGAGCGGTTGACGTATACAAGAAATCAGTTACGAGTCGCTGAGCTGATGGGCATATGGCCTCACTCTAACTGCGTAATTACAAATCTTTCGCAGTCCAGCGTATGAAACACGCAGCACTCTGTGTATCAAGATTGATGCTTGCAGTCGCGATACCGTCTTCTGATATGGTGACTTCGACGGGCTCCCAGCTATCTGGCTCGAGGGTATAGGAACATTCTGCTCCAATTAGATTTCCGTTTATGACTGAGTGGGAAATTTGAAGCTGACCGTTATTGATCATTGGAGATAATGCAAGTTCAGCGTCTAGAGCATTCATCGGATTTAGATTAAGTGCATATTCTATTCCATTAGCCAGTCCGTCGTTATCATAATCCTCACTGAACGCGCCGATGATAGGGTAGTGAGTTGATGCCCATTGTTGGTAATTTTGAGCAGTGGTAACGTTTGATGGGGTGACTTTTAAAGGCTGCCCGTATGGCATCCAGATTTTACCGATTCGTGGTTTAATTTTGAGTATATAGCTCGTGCCAGTGTCGAGAGGTCCTGCTGCCGTAAACTCGTCTAAACTGACGAGGTTGTTGTTTTTTGAGATGCTGGACTGGGATAAGCTTTCCAACCATTCACAATTAGAAAATTCAATATCATCAATGTAAATCCCAACAGGGAAGCCCGCAGAAGTGCCGATGTCGTATACCCCTGTTGGTGTTGGTTGGTGTAGAAGAAAACGAATGAGTATCTGGTCGCCAGTTGACTCAAGGTTGATATTTTTCAGGCTGAAGCCGTCGTCTGGTAGGCCGTTATTGTTGCCGCCATAGCTTGCTAGGCTGGCCCATGAGCCGCCGCCGTTGTTTGAATACTGAACCTCAAGCTTGGTATCAGGAGTCATGTAGCCTCTACGCATCAAGAAGGACATTAATCCTCCCGATTTTGGGAGGATCGTACGATTAATGACAATGGTCTCAGTAGACAAGGGCATTACGTTATCTGGAAAGGCTAGGCGAAAAGCTTTGTCGCCGCTGTTCCAGAAAGTAGATTGATCATAAGAGCTCCATGTGTAGGCGTCTCGTAAGTCATAGTTATCGCTGGTTCCATCGATGACGAATTCACTTGTTGCATCTTCGGCGCCCTCAGTCCACGTGATTGGAGCTACGGCGGAGACTTGGAATTGGTATTCCTCAGCGTGGTCTATTTGATTGAATGCATAGGTGGCTCCACTCTGTGGTGGTGTGGTGTTACCTGTAAGAGATGTGTTTTCGGTGAGCCTTTTGGGATTAATAATCGTTACTGAGTAGTTATGGCTTGTTGCATTGCCATTAATGCTGATATTGGAAATGGTGATATTGATCGTGACATCATGAAATTCTGCAGATGGAATCGCTGATGGGTCGTTTGATTTCCAAACGATGGTGTTATCAGCATATGATCCAAATTGCGGATTGGTAGTGATCGTCTCGAGTGAGTTACCCCCAGCGATTTGCATCTGTATATTAGCACTGCTGAAATCTGCTCCGGGGCATGATAGTGACCATAGCCTCGGAGTGATCGCCTCAGGAATGTAGCCTGAATTTGGCCATGCAATGAATTGGGGTGAGTCAGGCGCTGCCAGCCAATCACCAATGACGTAAAGCGCATTGGCAGGGTAGTAGTTTGTATCCACCGGATTGACGTCACCTGTTGCCACCTCTTTGAGGCGAGAATTAAAGATAAAGCGTCGGTGCCCGACGTCCGAGTTTTCTGCCCCACCTGCACCTTGCGAGTTTTCGCTTACATATTCATCAATGGCAGTGGGTCCATAGTGACCTATGGCAATGTTGGAGTAGTAGGCTCCATTTCTGGCAATGCTGTTGTCTTCTGCCCAATGATCTGGTGGATTGTGAGGGTTTGCAGTGCCGTTACTAACACCTCCACCAGCCTGAAACTCGGCTGTATTTTTTGAGAGCATAAAGGCGGCTGCTTGCACCGCATCTTCTTTGGTGGTGCCGTCTGGAGTATCAAAATCAGGGTTGCTGTTTACGGTCTCGCTGCTTGAGCTGATTAATATATTAGCATCCATGCCGGCCATGGCGCGATAGAAGTTGATTCGACGCTCGACGTCTTTTTTGAAGGCTGTGGATGTGGAGCCGGGGTCATTAGCCGCTATGGAGCCGTTCCATGCTAAGCGATCTTCGTAGCCAGTAGATTCTATATAAATGGAGTTCCAAAAAGAGATGACATCATTGCGAGACTGAGTGTCTACAGCGAAACCAGAACTGGCTGATTCATCACCCATTCCAGGTAGCCAAGCATCAGCTTGAGACGTAAGCAAAATTACGCAAGCTAAAGAGGACAATCCAGATGTGACACTTGACCTGGATAATGTTGTAAGGGTGGAGACCATCGGGTGATAAATAAAAATCACTAATTTGATGGAGGGAATGGATACAATACTGATTTATGGTTAATAAAGTCAAACTATTTGGGTTTCAAAAAAATAAACCATCAAAGAGGTATTTTGAAATAAAGCTTAGGCACGCCGGTGCCATAACACTACATATTGGGTGTCAAAATAGGGCTATGCCACCTTATGTATGAGGCGCCAAGCGCTAATGAAATGGGAATGCTGCGTTATTTCTGTGGCTTACGACCATCTGTTTGCCATTAAGCTGACAGCTCGTGCTGGATAACACTGAGCCCGTAGAGGCTTGCTGTCTCGACTCTCAGAATAATGCTGCCAAAACTAATCGCTTGGAATCCTGACTGATAGGCAGCGGTGTATTCATCGGGAGAGAAATCACCCTCTGGCCCCACGAGCAGTGATATGCCACCTCTTGGCGGGTGAATGGAGAAATACTCTTTCAAATGAACGGAGCTATCATCAAGTGCCGCAACCAGACGCGTCTGGTCATGGGCGTTATTTTTTAGCCACTTATCGTAGGGTTCAGGAGCAGTAATCTCGGGTAAGTAGTTTTGACCGCATTGTTTACAGGCCTCTAGTGCGATGCGCTGCCACTTGGCGCATTTTTTCTCTGCCGACTCGGGCCGTGCTACGGTATGTGCCGTGATCAAGGGCTGGATTTTACTCACTCCAAGCTCAACCGCTTTTTGGACGATAAGCTCCATATTTCCACCTTTGGGAATCGCCTGGCACAGCGTGATTGGGTGGTTGATTTCGGGTGATACGGTTCGAGATGAAATGCGGCAGGTCACCGTTTCGCGGCTAACGACAGCAACTTGAGCGATTGCAGATGTTCCATTTCCGTCAAATATTTCGACGTTGTCGCCTTCTTGCGCACGCATGACACGGCTGCAGTGTCGTGCTTCATCTCCAGTCAGTACCAGTTCAGCATCTTGCCATTCGTCGGTTGGGATGAAATAGCGATTCATAGCTGAAGAGAATGCGGAGGACTGCGGGATGCCTCAAGAACCAAAAAAGCGTTTGGCTTTTTCGACAAAGGATTCTTGCATGGGGTTGTTTTTGGCTCCTAAGGAGTCTGAAAATTCCTTAAGTTTGTCTTTTTGTTCGGAGTTGAGTTTGGTGGGCACTTCAACTTGCACTTCTACATGGAGATCGCCTTTGCCCCCCGAGCGTAGATCCTTGATGCCTCTGTTACGTAGGCGGAAAGTTGTTCCACCTTGGGTGCCCGCTGGAATCTTGATAGATGATTGTCCATCAAGAGTTGGTACTTCTAACTCACCGCCAAGAGCAGCAGTCACGAAGGGAAGGGGAACTTCGCAGAAAAGGTCATTCTCTTCGCGCTCGAATATGTCATGCCGTTGGATGTGCAGGAACACATAAAGATCTCCCGGTTGGCCGCCCCTCAGGCCGGCATCTCCGTTGCCACTGGAGCGTAAACGAGTGCCGTCGTCGACGCCTGCAGGAATGTTGATTTTGATACGTGTGGTTTCGTTCTTACGACCTTCACCACGGCAATCGGGGCATGGATCTGAGATGGTTTGGCCGGCACCATGACAAGCTGGGCACTCTGATTGCTGTACAAAGATGCCGTGCTGCCGGGTTACCATGCCTTGGCCACCGCAGGTGCTACAAGATTTGCGACCAGTGCCACTTTTTGATCCGGTGCTATTACAGGTCGAACAGGCCTCTAGTTTTTCAATTTCGAGCTCTTTTTGAATGCCGCTAGCAGCCTCTTCGAGAGTGATTTCTAAATCATAGCGAAGATCACTGCCAGGTTGTCTTCCGGAAGGGTCGCGCCGTCTGCGGCCACCACCAAAGAGGTCTTCGAAGCCGCCGCCACCACCACCAAAGGCGCCGCCAAAGACTTGAGAAAAGATATCGGAGGCGTCATGGAAGCCACCGCCACCAAAGCCGCCGCCACCGCCACCACCAGCCTCGAAGGCTGCGTGGCCATAGCGATCGTAAGCTGCGCGCTTGTCCTCGTCACTTAGCACCTCATAGGCTTCACCGAGCTCTTTGAACTTGTCCTCGGCTTCTTGGTCGTCTGGATTCTTGTCAGGGTGAAATTTGATCGCCAGCTTGCGGTATGCTTTTTTAAGCTCAGCAGCTGAGGAATCCTTGGATGCTCCAAGAATTTCGTAGTAGTCTCGTTTTGATGACATGCTTACTCGTCGTTTGATGGTGTCTCTGATGCGTTGGCTCCCAATGATACAATAACATTAGACGGGCGTAGCAGACGCTCACCTATTTGATATCCTTTGCGGACAACTCGGACAATATTACCCTCATCGACTGCATCACTGGGCTCTTGGCTGAGAGCTTCATGAATCTTAGGGTCAAATTCACCGCCTTCTCCAGCCTTGATCTCGACGACGTTTTGCGAGCCGAGAAATTCCTCGATTTGTTTGTGTACCATTTGCATCCCCATGAATAACATGGATCCCTCTTCTTGAGCGGCGGCTTGCATTCCCATATCAAAATTATCTAGCACTGGTAGGAGCTCTTCCAGCAGGCTTTGGTTTCCGTAGCGAACGGCATCTAGTTTTTCGCGAGACATACGCTTGCGGAAATTGTCGAGTTCAGCGGCGTTGCGGATCGCTTGATCTTTCCACTTAGCAAGTTCCAATTGCAATGCCTCCCAAGGATCAACTTCTTGTTCTTCTTCAGTAGCAGAAGCTTGGTTTTTCGGGTCTTCTGATGCAGAGTCAGACTGCCCCTCGGCATGGTTTGCCGGGGTGTCGTTGTTGGCATCCTCGTTCGTATTAGCTTCTTCGCTGTCTTGCGTAGGCTCGTGCATGCGCAAACTCATAGCGACAGATAGCACTTCGTCAACTATTTCGTATGCCACATAGGGGGAAAATGCGGTTGACCGATATGAGAAGTAGTGGCATGGGTCTATTGTCTTGAGTCAGTGGCTTGGAAAATGTCTTTGTGTGGTAGCAGCTTTGAGTATTCTTGAAGCTCATCTCATGGTTGTCCAAACTTGGGCGTGGGTGAACATGATCAATGATCGTGTGCCACAACAGGGAGTCTCCGCGGCATTAGACAGCACCTTTAGTGGTGATTTACCATGCGCGATGTGCTGTGCTATCGCGCAAGAGCGGCAGGAAAATCAGGAGCGAGCTCCGATCCCCGAGTCAGAGCCTACTGCTAAGTTCCCGCCAGCAAGCTGGTCCACAATGGATATGGTGTTTCCACCAGCATTAACTTACTTGACCCGCTTGCGGGATATGGAGATCGAGGAGTTGGCCCGGCAGGATGAACCGTCATTGCCGCCGCCGCAAGTTGGCTAGTTACTTCATCGTTTGATTTGCCGCGGTATGCACCGTGTCGCACCACTGACCAACCATGATGAAGGGTTGATCGGTTATATTGTGCCATCATCTCGTCCAGTGACACCTCGTCGAATGGTGTTGGCCCGCCTTTTCATCGCCTACTTTATTTTAACTTATTTTATCTATGAAAAATTCAATTTTAACTATCGCCGCTATGACAGCGGTTTTTGTCGGCGCCTCTATTCTATCAGTGAATGGAGGTGTGTCTGCTACGGATGCTCAAAACACCATTGCCTGCGATGGCTGTGAGAAGCTTACGTGTGTCTGTGCTCCAAGCTGTGCTTGTGCAGCTGATGGCCACGATTATTTCCTTCATGGGCCAAGTGGCGTCATGGGAGATCACATCCACCGCAAGGGGGGGCTGATGGCCTCGTATCGATACATGTTTATGAGCATGCAGCGCAACTACGATGGAGACTCTCAGATATCTGATGCTGAGGCACAAAGTGGTTATATGGGTAGTGCTGCTGAAATGGATATGCAGATGCATATGCTGGGAGTGATGTATGCGCCCAGTGACAAGCTTACTCTGATGTTGATGTCGGCATATAAGGAAAACAGCATGCTCAATAATATGATGGGTATGCGCACTAAGATGCGTTCCTCTGGTTGGGGAGATGCCACTTTGTCAGCTTACTATGGGCTCTACAAAAAGCAGGCTAGTAGTGCTCATGTTGGCTTAGGCCTCTCAGCACCTACGGGCTCTATTGACGAGCGCATGAGTAGTGGTGCGCGCATGGGCTACCCGATGCAGTTAGGTTCCGGAACCTGGGATTTGAAGCCGTCATTGACATGGCTGGGGCAGTCGGGTGACTGGTCCTATGGTAGTCAGGTCTCAGCTGTGCTTCATTTGGATGAAAATGACAACGGCTACACACTCGGTGATAGCGCGATGCTCACTGGCTGGGTTAATCGCCGTATCAATGAATGGTCGGCGGTCTCGATTCGCCTTACCGGCAAGAGCTGGGGCAATGTCGACGGTCGTGATGACGAGATGCCGACCATTGCTATGGGCCCGATGATGGGGCAACCGGTGGCTGGTGCTGTTGATCCTGACGCACGCAGCGGATCACGTCTTGACCTCTCCCTTGGATTAAGTCTCTGGGACACAGATACGGGCGCACGTTTTGCCATAGAGGCTGGGGCTCCTGTTTACCAAAACCTGGATGGCCCGCAGCTGGGCACGGAGTGGTTTCTGTCAACAGGACTGCAATTTTCATGGTGAAAAGATAGACAGTAGTAAACGTCTAAAGGTGGTTGCGCCCAGTGCGGTGCAGCCACTTTTTTGATTTAAATAACAAGATTGGGAGTCTTAATACTTAGGGTTTGTTTTTTTTGACTGGCTTGAAGCTGCATCCGCATTGGCCTCCCCCGCAGTCTTTGTCTTTGCCAAGAAGCCCTATTTTCAACCATCGCCACGCAAATGTGAAAACGGTGATGACAATGATCACCAATGCTGCGTAGGTTTGCCAATTTGTCCAATCCATCTGTGTGAGTAAATCTAAGCCATATCAGCGGAATAGATAGGGGAGTTGTTATACAAACAGACTACCGACTTGGTATACGACAAAAGCTGCTAACCATGCCACGGCCGTCATCCCGGCTAATTGGCCTATCGCCCACTTCCAAGAACCAGTTTCTCTTCGCACTACCACGGTTGTCGGCAAGCATTGCAAGGCATAGACAAAAAACACCAGCAGGCTCATCGTGGTCAATGGTGTATAAACCTTGCGACCATCTGGCCAAGTTGCTTGAGCAAGCTTGCTCCTGAGTTGCTCAAGGAAACGATCTTCATCATCAGATTCTTCAACGGAATAGGAGATTGCCAAGTTGGCATTAAACACTTCCCGTGCTGCAAAAGCCGCCACTAGTGCAGTGCCCGTGCGCCAGTCATACCCTAAAGGCTTTACTATCGGCTCAATTGCATGCCCGACTCTACCCATATAGCTCTGTTCGAGCGCAAGTGCTGGATCACTAGCGGCGGGGCTACCTTCCTTCGGTTTTGGGTAGGTTTCTAGAGCCCATAGCAATATGCATAATCCCAGAATGACTGTGCCAGCTTTACGCAAGAAGGACCAAGCCCGTTCCGCTAGATGGCGTCCCGTGTAAGACATGTCCGGCATGCTATATTCAGGTAATTCCATCAGGAAATGTGAGGCTTCCTCATTGCCCTTAACTCTCGGTGCTAACAGCCATGCAGCAAAGAGTGCACTTGCTGTGCCCAAGAAGTAAATCGAAGCCAGCACCAGTGCTTGAATCATCGCCCCGTAGCCAGCCAATAACATGCCAATGAGGAGAGAATAAACGGGTAGCCTAGCGGTGCAACTCATCCAGGGGGCAATCAGGATTGTCAGTAAACGCTGCTTTGAGCTATCCATACTGCGTGTTGCCATAATGCCCGGAATAGCACAGGCATAAGAACTTAAAAGTGGAAGAAAAGCCCTGCCGCTAAGCCCTACCTTACACATCAAGCGATCCATCAACAAAGCTGCGCGCGCCATATAACCAGATGTCTCGATCAGGCCGATGAAAAACAAGAGCAATAAAATCTGCGGCAGGAAAATAACGACGCTGCCCACGCCCGCAATAATGCCATCAATCACCAAATCTTTGAGGTCTCCCTCAGATAATATGCCTGCGACGCTATCGCTGATGAAGCTGATTCCTGAATCTACCCAGCCCATGGGGTATTCAGCTAGGCTGAAAATGGCCCAGAAAATACCCATCATTAAGCCGACAAATACCACCCAACCGATAAACGGGTGCAGCACGATCTGATCGATTTTATCACTCAACGTGAGCCCTGGCATTCCGTTATCGGGGTCCTTGCGCCGTGCAGTCAGCAAACAAACCGATTGCACCCACTTGGTACGCGCTTTTGAAATGGAATCTTCGGGAGAGACCTCAGCACGTTGGCAGCTTGCCGCAATTTCTATACTTACCTGCTGTGCCTCTGGGCTTACCGCAGATTGCTCTGAACTTCTGTAATCTAGATCAGCCAATAAATGGATTGCATGAGGTTCGGCATTTTCAATATGCCCTGTTTTCAAATTGCCAGCTAGCTCGGTAATCGCAGATTCGGTGTGTTTGTCGGCCTGCCATTTGCGTTTAGAGGGTCTTGGTAATGGGCGCCTGACCGCATGTTTGATGTCTACTATGCCAATTGATTTATTCGCTTGGCACGGCACGACTGGCAAACCGAGCTCCTCGGCTAGCAATTCCACATTGATTCTGATGCCTTGTTTCTGAGCAATGTCGATTTTGTTCAGAGCCACTACAACCGGCAAACCAAGATCCATGACTTGGGTAACCAAGTAGAGGTGGCGCTCAAGGTTTGATGCGTCTACCACGCATACTACAGCTGCTGGTAAATCATTTCCTTCTTGATCACCCAGTAACACATCGCGGGTGATTTTTTCATCGGGAGCCTGCGGACTTAGGGAATAGCAACCTGGTAGGTCGAGCAATTCGTATTTGTGTCCGTGTGGCGTTCGCAAAATGCCAGAGATTCGCGAGACAGTAACCCCGGGATAGTTGCCGACTTTTTGGTTAGCACCCGTCAGTGCATTGAACAGCGTTGTCTTACCGCTGTTAGGATTTCCAACCAGTGCAATGGTTTCCATGAAATCTGATCAATACTGGCTTATGATAAATGACCCGAATTAAACCATTTCAGCCTCATGGATTTCTTCCACTAATACCTGATCACCGAGTTTTTTGCTGAGCGCTAGACGGGTTCCACAAACCGAACAAATCATGTTGCGACCGTCAGATAGCTTGCAGATTTCCAATTCCTCGCAAAAGCCAATTTCTCTCAGTCTTTGGCATTCACCGCCTTCAAGTTGGCGAATACGTAGCTGACAGCCTGCGCTGGCCTTACTGAGGGTCATGGCGCTGTCTGCTTTTAGGTCACTTGCGATGTCTGCAATCATCTTCAACCACAATGAAGCGCAATTGAGACTCTATTGCAATAAGAATCTTCGAGCGTGCTATTTTTGGCTGCGTATCGCCCGAAAACAGCTTAAAAACGTGTAAAAATAGCTCATTTGACTTTTAAGAGTCTGATATTGGACTAAAACCCTACTCCCAGCACATTTTAAAAACGTTCTGTCAGTATATGCAAACCTCAATCAATGCAAAAATGGTCTTCGACGAAGGCTCTCATCTGGGTGCTTTCCGGCTTCACATGTGGCACCGATACCGCATCTGGCTGATGTTAAGAACTATCCTTAGCGTTGGTCTTTTGCTGACGGGCATCATCATGCTTATCAGCCGTGGGCCGCATCCGATGCCTATCTTGATGCTCATGATTGGCACCTTTGCTCTTGTCCGCCCGCTGATCTGGAAAATCATGCACGGACGCAACCTGCGAAAGCTTCCCGGTTATGGACAAAGTGTGATCTACACCTTTACCCCGGAGAGCATCAATATCAACGGTGAAGATCGACAAGCCACGGTTCAGTGGAGCGCCCTGCTAGAATCTGTGCCATCTAAGCATGGCCTGCTGCTCTATCACGCAAAAAAATCCTACACATGGGTTCCTTGTGAGGCATTTGACTGCCCTGAGGATTTTGATCAAGTCCGTCAATGGGCACAGAATCGATAATATTTGCTGAAAGTATCCTCATGGAAGATGAAAAAGCTTATCACAAATCGTCAATCACTTGTCTCCCAGCTTCTTTTTACGCCAATCTGAAAGTGATATGATAATGGTTCTGTATCTCACACGGACATGTTCATTTCAAATCAACGTTATCTACGCCAGCTTGTATTGCTGATTACCGCATTATTACCTTTGGCATTTAACTCATCCTCTGTAGCAGAGGACGGCAAAACGCTCTATAATACCTATTGTTCAGCGTGCCATGCCCCTGACGGAAAAGGTGCCAACGACGGAGCATTCCCGCCCCTTGCCAATAGCCCATGGCTCAATGGCAAACACGACCGATCTATCCAGATTGTTCTCCATGGTTTGCAGGGCGAAATCACGGTTCCAACAGACAAGGATCCCAACAAGAAATACAATCTCGTGATGCCACCACAGGGGGGTGCCCTCACCGATCCTCAGATTGTGGCTATCCTCAATTATGTGAGAAACAGCTGGGGTAACAAAAACAAGCCCATCACCCTTAATGATGTAGCCAAGAACCGCCGTGCAACCGGAGCCCGCACCACCATGTGGCAGGCAGATGAGTTGCTTAAAAAACACCCGATCGAATCAAGCGGTCCGCCGCCGATCACAGGCCTGATCTCGAAGGTCTATCATGGTTCTTGGAAAACACGTCCTGACTTTTCCAAGCTCGAGCCCAAAGCCACCCATGAAGAACACAAGGGGCTGATTAGCATCGCCAATGCCAACAAACCCGAAAACTTCGGCATGGTTTGGGAGGGGGAGCTTCCAGTTTCCAAGGACGGTACTTACAGCTTCACCCTCGATTCCGATGACGGTTCCGCACTCTACATCGATGGTAAGTTGGTTACTGAGGTCAAAGGCCTCGGTGGCATGGGGCGCGCCAAATCAGGTAAGGTAAAACTCAGCAAGGGCCTACACGATATCCGCGTTGAATACTTCGAATACACTGGGCAAGAGGGCATCACGCTTGCCATGCAAGGTCCCGGCATCAAATCACCTCTGAGCCTTTCTGCAGCAAAACCAAAGATAAAGACGGGCCGCAAAAGAGCGTCCATACCGATTGATCCACCCAAGAACGGCACAGCCTTCTACCGTGGTTTTATCGATGGCAGCACCCCCCGTGCCATTGGCGTCGGTTACGATGGTGGTATGAATCTCGCCTTCAGTGCTGATCACCTCGGGATCGAGCTTCTCTGGCAGGAACGATTTTACGACGGTGGGCGCCATTGGACCGCACGCGGCCAGGGCAACGAACCACCGGCCGGCAAAAACATTATCAAGCTGACCTCATTGCCGGTGTGGGCAACACTCGAGACATCCTCAGCGAAGTGGCAACCTATCAACAAAGGAGGGACCAAACGCCGCTTCCGTGGCTACCAGCTGGGCAAGAATGACAGGCCGACATTTAACTACGAAGTTGGCTCTCTCAAAGTGTCGGACCTGCCCATTCCAGAGTTTGACTCCAAGGTCATCACCCGAACTGTCACCATCGATGTCCCCAGCTCAGGTGCTCCCGAAAACCTGCACTTGCTGATTTGTAACGGGCTCGACGTCAAGGCTACCGATAGCCCGAACGCGTATCTGCTTGGAAATGCCATGCAGGTGGAGATTACTGGCGACTCAACTATTCCCGCCCTTGTTCGCAACAAAGAGCTCATCTTGCCACTTGCACTCAAACCCGGCAAAAACCAGATCACTATCCGTTACCAGTGGAAATAAAACCATCTCTCACCATGCGCTCATTATTACTTAGCCTTGTATTCATCAGCCCGCTTTTGGCGGCCTCGACCCAAG
>Ga0206125_10000511_pt1 | contig 50904 bp, 47 predicted proteins | sample Helgoland_Spring_4_FD_148598 | JGI IMG/M metagenome (GOLD analysis project Ga0206125, IMG submission 148598) | Pelagic subsurface seawater microbial communities from Kabeltonne, Helgoland, North Sea - Helgoland_Spring_Bloom_20160331_1 | ecosystem: Environmental > Aquatic > Marine > Epipelagic ... | reverse complement strand
TAATTACTTTTGCTCACTTTAGCATGACCAAAATACTCTCCGACCGATTCAATAAATTAATGGCACCTGAACTGTTGCGAAAACAAGACTTGTATCCTTTTTTTCGTGTGATTGAATCCGAGCAAGGCACTTCGGTTTTGGTAAATGGAAAGAAAGTGTTAATGTTTGGATCCAATAGTTATTTGGGGCTTACCACACATCCTAAGGTTAAAATAGCCAGTGAGAATGCTATAAAAAAATATGGCAGCAGTGTCGCTGGCTCTCGATTGTTAAACGGGACAACCGACCTACATATAGAATTGGAACATCGATTGGCATGTTTTTTAAATAAAGAAGCTGCGCTTTTATTTACTACTGGTTTTCAGGTCAATTTAGGGGTTATCCCTTCGATTACCCAGCCCAATGATTCCATTATTTTAGACCGTCTTAACCATGCTTCCATTATCGAAGGGGCACGCCTTTCTAAGGCTCCTTATGTAATGTTTAAGCACAACGACATGATTTCCTTAGAGCAAAAGCTCCAGCAATCTGTAGATGCCGAAATGAGATTGATCGTAGTAGATGGTGTTTTTAGTATGGAAGGTGATTTGGCTGATCTCAAAGGAATCACCCTACTCGCAAAACAATACAACGCAGTAGTCATGTCAGATTGTGCCCATGCCATAGGAGTCATTGGAGAATACGGTGCAGGAGCTGCTTCTCATTTCAATGTTGAAAAACAGGTGGATCTTATTGGAGGGACATTCAGTAAATCATTGGCTTCAATAGGTGGATTCATCGCAAGTGACGCACATACGGTCGAATATATTAAACATAACTCACGTTCATTGATCTTCAGTGCAAGTCCCACGCCTGCTGCGGTGGCAGCGGCACTTGCGTCTTTAGATATTATTGAATCTGATGATTCTTTGAGACTTCAACTTCTAAAGAATACCGAATACGCCATTGCCGCATTTAATTCACTGGGATTCGATACAGGAAAAACTGAAACTCCTATCATCCCATTGTTCATTAAGGATGATAAAAAAACACATGAAATGGCCATGCTATTGCTGGAAAAAGGTATTTTCGTTAACTCGATTGCAGCACCAGCGGTTTCCCGAAATAATTCTATGATTAGGTTTTCTTTAATGGCCACACATACCCGTGAGCAAATAGATTTAGCTATTGATACCATCTATCAATGTGCGAAAAAATTAAAGGTTCCTTTGTCTATTGAAGCCCATCAATAATGACTGCTTTTTTCATTCTATGACCTCATCTTCTTAGTTAAATAGAGTACCCTTTTTAAGAAGTTCAAATACTTTAATATACAAAATCGTTTAAGAGTAAAAGTTCATGCCCCTACTCTTTGATAACCTATATCTGCTCAATAAAAAAGTACTGAACAAAGAACATAAAAAGTACAATTATTGAAAATTCAATTAGCTTTGAATAATATTTATTCTCGCTTTTAGAAATAAGAGTCGAGACAGTGTATAAAAAAATGAATGAGAGGGAAATACTGGCTATTAGGTAGAATGAAAAATTTACTTAATTACAGAAGCCTGAGCTTTAGCATGAAATCAACGAATTCATTTATATAAAAGAAAGGTCGCATGATCATTTATAAAGAAAAGCATTTTACATGAGTCTAGTATTAGTAGAAGTAAAAGACCGACACACACTTCTGAAATTCATTAAATTCCCTTTCAATTTATACAAAAATTGCCCCTCCTACGTCCCCCCACTTATTGATTTTGAACTCAGCTCCCTGACTCCAAAAAATCCCGCCTTTGAAATCAGTCAGGTGAAATTATTGTTGGCCTTAAAAGAGGGTGTGATTGTGGGTAGAATTGCTGGAATCATATTGGATGCCGAAAAAGAAGATAAAAACCTCGTTCGATTTGGCTGGATTGATTTCATTGATGATAATAAAGTATCTACTGCCCTGATCCAAGGTATCATTGATTGGGCCAAACCGTTTGGTATTACCGGTATTCATGGACCCTTGGGGTTTACAGATTTTGACTTTGAAGGTACTTTAATCGAGGGTTTTGATGAATTAGCCACGCAAGCAACTATTTATAATTTCCCTTATTATGCTTCTCATTTTGAAAGTCTTGGATTTTCAAAAGCTTGTGATTGGCTGGAAGGGCGTGGTGAAGTCCCCAAAGAATTACCCAAAAGGATGGTGAGAGGTACCTCTTTAATCAAAACCAGATTCAAACTTGAGGCAAAGAAAATAAAAAGTAAATCTCAAATAAAAACCTATTCAAAAGGCATCTTTCAAACATTGAATAGTTCTTTCACAAATCTTTATGGATTTTATACTTTAACCGATAAACAAATTGATTATTACGTCGATGCCTATTTAGGTTTCGTTAGAAAAGAATTTGTAACCATCATCGTCAATGAAAAAGATGAAGTTGTAGCTTGCGCAATTACTTTACCTTCCATCTCGAAAGCACTTCAAAAAGCCAAAGGAAAGCTTTATCCTTTTGGATTTATTCACTTACTTCAGGCCTTTTGGAAGAATAATACCTTGGATATGCTGCTTATCGGTGTAAATCCTAACTATCAAAAGTTAGGAGCCAGTCAGTTAATATTTGTTGAACTTTTATCTAATTTTATTAAAAAAAAGGTAGGTACAGTAAACACCGCTATTATGCTTGAGGATAATCACAATGTCATTAATCTTTGGAATGAGTTTAGAGGAAACGTAACTACGGTTATCCGTAGAAGATGTTTTATAAAATCTATATAATATGAAAAAATGGGCTTTAATTATCGGTGGATCAAGTGGTATGGGCCTGGCCACATGCCAAAAATTAAGTAAAAATGGTTTTAATCTGATCATCATCCATAGAGACAGACGATCTTTGATGCCTGCCTTCAATGAACATCTTAATGAAATGAAAAAAACGGGGCGAAAAGTAATCAGTTTTAATGTAGATGGTACCAATAAAGAAAGGATCAATGAAACCCTTGCTTTGATTACTGCTCAGGTTTCAAATCTTTCCTTTGATCTCATTATGCATGCCCTTTCAAGAGGCAATCTAAAGCCTTTTGTATCTAAAGAGGATCAACCCACCCTCACAGCGCAAGACATCGCACTTACCATAGATGCCATGGCGACTAACGTATTAACTTGGGTACAAACTTTAAAAGATCATTTCCTCTTGAAGTCCGGTAGCAGGCTTGTCACCCTGACCTCTGCAGGTAGTGCCCGTTATTGGAAAGGTTATGGCGCGGTAGCTATGGCCAAATCATCTTTAGAAATACTCTCCAAATACTTAGCAGTAGAACTTGCTCCCTTTGGCGTACGAGTCAATTGCATCAATGCCGGAATTACAGATACCCCTTCATTGCGATTCATCCCTAATTATGAAGAACTCATTGAGGAAGCCTCAAACAGAAACCCCTTGGGTCGTATGACACTACCCGAAGATATTGCCAACGCCATTTATCTATTGACCCTACCTGAATCAAATTGGATCAATGGTAATGTAATGTTTGTCGATGGTGGAGAACATTTAATGGGATGAGTGAATCACTAAAAGAAATTATAGGGGCACTGCCCTATGGGCCGCCCTTTTTATTTGTTGATGCGTTAGAAGAAGTTACTGAAAATGGATCAAAAGGTTATTATCAACTTAAAAAAGACGAATATTTTTATCAAGGACATTTTCCTAATAATCCCATAACACCCGGAGTCATCTTAATTGAAATCATGGCTCAAATTGGATTAGTTTGTTATGGGATTTACCTTGCCAAAGAAAAATTAAAGGGTCAAGAAGCGCTGCTTGTACCCATATTCACCTCTGCTGCAGTGGATTTTTTAGGTCCCGTATATCCTGAAGATCAGCTTGAAATAACTTCCAAAAAAATATATTATCGATTCAATAAATTAAAATGTTTGGTAACCTGTAAAAATGTTATCACGAATCAAGTAGTTTGCAAAGGTGAATTTTCAGGTATGATTGTAAATAAAGATAAAATTGATCAATAATAGAGTTGTCATCACAGGCATTGGAGTTGTGGCGCCAAACGCGGTAGGCGCAGCAGATTTTGAAAAAGCATTAAAGGAAGGACGCTCAGGTATTCGTTTTTTTGAAGAATCTCAGTCATTAAATTTCAGATGCCAAATTGCAGGTAAGCCGCTGATTACTGAGGATTATAAAGCGCACTATTTTGATGATTATTATCAAAATAAGCTAGATAATAATGCTATTATCTATGCCTGTCTCGCGGGATTTGAAGCTTGGGAAAACGCTGGCTTAATCCATCATCAAAATCAAATAGATTTCGATTCTGGTATGATTATCGGTTCTGGGGCTTTGGGCCTCGACGGATCTAATCATGCTGTGTTTTCTAAAATATTAGCGGGTAATAATAAGCGACTCGGTTCACGGGCGATCCCTGAAAGTATGAGCAGTGGAGCAGCAGCCTATCTAAACAAAATTTTAGGTCTAGGCAATAGGATATTATCGAACTCCTCCGCATGCATTACAGGTACTGAATCGGTATTACTAGGCTACGAACACCTCAAATTAGGGAAGGCCAAAAGAATGCTATGTGGAAGTACCGAAGGTGATGGGATTTTTATTTGGGGTGCCTTTGATGCGATGCGGATACTCACCAGTGATTCTAACGAAGATCCAACCAATGGTTCGCGGCCCATGTGCGACAGTAGCGTTGGATTTGTTCCGGGAAGTGGATCAGGGGCCATGGTGTTGGAGACACTTGAAAGTGCTCAAAGTCGTGGGGCTAAGATCTATGCCGAAATCTTGGGTGCTGATGTCAATTCTGGCGGTTTAAGAGATGGGGGAAGTATGACGGCTCCTAATTCAAATGCAGTAGCTCATTGTATGAAAAATAGCTTACGTGAAGCAAAGGTAGCTAGTAATGAAATAGATCTTATCAGTGGACATCTGACCGGTACAAAAGGTGATTCCACTGAAATAAAGAATTGGAAGAAGGCGCTCGGAGGCCCTCAAGATAAATTTCCACTCATCAACACACCTAAATCAATGATAGGACATTGTATTGCCGGGGCCGGATCCATCGAATTGGTGGCTACCCTAATTCAAATAGAAAAATCATTTGTTCACGGGAACTACAATATCAAAAAAGTAAATCCTGATATTACTGCAGAAATCCCATTGGAGCGTATTCCTATGAACACCGTTCATAAAGAAATTAATACCGTTATTAAAGCCAATTTTGGTTTTGGTGATTTAAATTGCAGCATAGTACTTAGAAAATGGAAAGATGGATAAGAATACAATTCAAGAACAATTAAAAGAAATCATTGCCGTTTATGTCCCAGATAAGGAAATACTAGGTAAGCTTACCCTTGAACATGATCTCATCAATGACCTCAAAATAAACTCGGCACACATTGTAGACATTGTATTAGATGTTGAAGAAAAATATGATGTCATGATAGAGGATGATGTCATCATGAAAATGGGTACCATCGGCCAAGCCATTGATATTATTCATGGTAAGGTGCTAGAAAAATAGATATGCTTGCGCTAAGTCTATATTTAAGCTTCATTTAAATGAAATTGATAGGCTCTTTTTGGCTCATTTGTGCTTTGTTCCCAATCACGCAAACTCCAGATTATAATATTATCTTTTCCAAAATAGACAACAGAGTTTATACATTTGTCAATGATGAACTTGTTTTTGATAGTCAATTCATCGATGGGAATCCTGAATTAAATTTATCCCTTGATTTAAATCCCTTCTTAAAAAAAGGAACTAATGTCATAAAGATTCAGCTTGAGAATGGATCAATATTGAATGCTTTTATTGTCGACACCCATTGGGCGATCCGATATGAAATTTTCGAAAATGGTGAAAGCTATGATTATGGCTATGAATCCAGTAAAAATGGACAAACCGCTCTAATCGTATACGAAAAAGAACATAACATCTACCTTGAGTGATTGGAATTGACATTGTTGACATCAAAGATTCCCTTTGCCATCCGCGTACTGCAGATCACTTACGTTACATAAAAGCTAAAGGTGATCAATACCCTGAAAATATAGATCCCATCCTACTCTATTGGATCGTTTGGAGTGCTAAAGAGGCTGTTTTCAAGAGTAAACGACAATTAAAATCATTCGATCCAAAACTCATTACAGTCATTTTTTCAAATGATTTACATTTCACTTCCAAAAAACTATTGGGCACTGTTGAGACCACACCCAACTATGTAGTGGCTACGGCCGCACCACCATCGATGGAACTTATGCATCAAATTTGGATGAATCATCAAAAAGCGTCTTCTCAAAAAATGATTCGTGCAAGAATCATTGCCTATTTCAAGCCTTTGAATATCAGCTTTACTCTAGATGAAAATCAACTGCCCCTGCTTTGTGTAAACGAAGAAAAAGAATTTCCCATTTCATTAAGTCATCATGGTAATTATATAGCTTTTTGTATTGAAAAGCTTGGGGTTTTAAAATCCTAACTATTGATTATTTTTGATTATTTTTGATTTGAAAGGTATTCACCCAACGAATGCGTAAAATAATACATATTGACATGGATGCTTTTTATGCTTCCGTTGAGCAAAATGACGACCCTGATTTACGAGGAAAGCCCGTCGCCGTGGGGGGGCATAAAGAGGGTGGCGTCGTTGCAGCAGCGAGTTATGAAGCTCGAAAATTTGGGGTAAAATCTGCCTTGTCTTCCAGAATTGCTGCAAGATTGTGTCCACAACTTATTTTCGTCAAACCCCGATTTGATCGGTACAAAGAGATTTCCAATGAAATTAGGACCATATATCATGAATATACAGACTTGATTGAACCCTTGTCGCTTGATGAAGCTTATTTGGACATCACTCATCCCAAAATCGGTTTAAAATCAGCCACCCTCATCGCCATAGATATTAAGAAAAAAATCAAAGACAAAACAGGGTTAATTGCTTCTGCAGGCATTTCCTTCAATAAATTTTTGGCCAAGATCGCCTCTGACATGGAAAAGCCCAATGGACTTTACGTGGTTTTACCCGAAAACGCAGCAGTTTTCATTGAAAAACTCCCAATCAAAAAAATTCATGGCATAGGCAAGGTCACTGCCGAAAAAATGAAGCATGCAGGTATTTTTACAGGCAAAGACCTAAAAGCAAAAACATTGGATGATTTATGTCTGAGATACGGAAAACAGGGGAATTATTATTATCAAGTGGCCCGTGGTATTGACCACAGACCCATCCTGCCCGATCGCAAAAGGAAATCCATCAGCGCCGAAAATACCTTTTCACATCACTTGATGACCCTTGCAGATATCCTATCACACCTCAAACCCATAACTGAAGAAGTTTTTAGAAGATATCAGCTGCAATCTGCACAAGGCAGAACCATAAGTCTTAAAATAAAGTATGGCAATTTTAAGCAAATTACGAGAAGCAAATCACAAAAAGAAGTAATTCTAAATCTTTCAGAAATTCAAGTACTCATTAAATCTTTACTTAACGAAGGCTTGTTACATGAAGCAGGTATTCGACTGCTGGGAATAGGCATCTCAAATTTGCAATTTAAAAAAGTAACTAATCCTCAAATGAGTATTGATTTTTAAAGCTTTTAATCGAGCCAACCCGTCTTAAGGTAACTCCCATCATCCATATTTATCTTTATTGAAAAAATGATTCAAATTGTAGGCTTTAATGTCTAATTTAGCTAAAAAAGACAACATGAGTACCTATAAAGTATTGCTACATGCACATTCAGGATTTAGATGGCTGGCACTCCTGCTTCCTTTAATCATCTTGGTCAAGTCAATGATTGGATTTTATGGTAAAAAAGAATACCAAAAAATAGATCGCATTCTTGCTTCTTCTTTTGCAGGAACGGTTCATCTGATGCTCCTTCTTGGAATCTCTTTGTACTTCTTTTTCAGTCCTATCACACAAGCGGCTTTTGCCGATTTCGGTGCCGCTATGAAAGATCCCTCTCTCCGTTTTTGGGCCGTTGAGCACATTTCAATCATGATCTTAGTCACCATCATCGTGACCATTGGAAGTGCCAAAACAAAGAAGGCACTTTCAAATGAAAGTAAATTCAAAAATCAATTGATTTTTTTCGGTATTTCCTTGGTACTCATGCTTATTTCGATACCTTGGGATCGTATATAGCACTTAGAGCACTCCTTTAGTTGAGGGGAGATTATCTAATGCTTCTGGATTCTTTTTTATGGCCATTTTGATGGCTTTTGCAAAAGCTTTGAAAATACCTTCAATCATATGGTGCTCATTTTCACCAGTTACTTTAATATTAAGGTTGCATTTGGAAGCATTTGAGAAGGATTTGAAAAAATGATGAATCATTTCTGTGGGTACATCTCCTACCCTTTCTCTTTTAAAAATACCTTTCCATTCCATCCAAGGTCGACCACCAAAGTCCACTGCTACTTGGGCCAATGCGTCATCCATGGGTAATAAAAATCCATACCTATTGATCCCTTTTTTAGACCCCAATGCTTTCACCATGGCTTCGCCCAAGGCCAAGCCTGTATCCTCAATAGTATGATGCTCGTCTATCTGCAAATCACCCGTTACTTGAATTTTCAAGTCCATCCCCCCATGCTTGCCCAATTGGTCCAGCATATGATCAAAAAAATGCAAACCGGTACTTATATCCGTTTGACCCGCGCCATCTAAGTTTAATTCAATGCTGATATCGGTTTCATTGGTCTTTCTGATGACCTTAGATCTCCGTGATTTGACCACCAAGAATTCATAAATATCTTTCCAAGACGTAGTCGCAAGGGCTACCCCTTGGTTTTTTTCTTTACTTATATGAATCCCCTCGCAACCCAAATTGTCAGCCAACTCCATATCTGTTTTACGGTCACCAATGACATAAGATTTAGCCATGTCGTAATTTCCCCTCAAATAAGCGGACAACATGCCGGTCTCTGGTTTTCGGTTTTCATGATCGAAATGTTCATCAATATGTACCCTATCAAAATGAATACCTTGAGAAGTTAAGGTACGCATGATCAAGTTGTGGATTGGATAAAATCTCTTTTCTTGATGGCCCTCGGTACCCAAACCATCTTGATTAGAAACTAACACTAACAAAAAATGAGATTCTTGTTGAATTTTTCTTAAATAATAGAGCACATCAGGTAAAAAATGTAACTTCTCAATCTGATCTACAAACTCATCCTCCGTCTCTGAGACAATGGTTCCATCTCGGTCTATAAATAAAATAGGTCTCATATCTTTAGGTAATTTTTCAGCGTAAGAATCAGTTGCTTATTTTCAAATGCTGTGCCAACAGTAATTCGTATACAATCATCGCATAAAACTAGGGCTGATCTATCTCTTAGAATGATCTCATTACGAATTAAATACTGAAAAATTTCTTGTACATTCTTGAATTTAACTAAGAAAAAATTAGCTTCACTGGGATAGACTTTTAAAACAATGGGTAGTTGTTCAAGTGCCAACCCCAATTCCTTTTTCAATTTTTTTATTTCTTCAACGAATGATCGCATTTGATCCCCCTTCTTTAATGCCTTAAGCACATGATTTTGAACCGGACCACTGATATTATAGGGTGGTTTGATCAGATTGAGTACATCAACGATCTTTGGATGACAAAATGCCATTCCCAATCTTAACGAAGCCAGGCCCCAAGCTTTACTCAGGGTTTGCAAAACCACCAAATTGGGAAACTTCGATATTGCCACAATCCAGGAAGGGGTATCTGTAAAATCAATATAAGCCTCATCTATCACGATGATTCCTTTGAACACCATCGCCAGATCCAAAATATCTTGCACCTGTATCAAATTTCCTGTTGGATTATTGGGAGAACAAATGAATATGATCTTAACATGACCATTGAGTGCTGATTTTATTTGGGTCATGTCCAATTGAAAATCCTGGGTCAATAAAACCTCATTGACGCCTACATTATTAATATTTGCCGCCGCTTTAAACATACCGTAGGTTGGAGGAAATATCATCATTTCATCGATACCCGGTTCACAAAAAGCCCTGATCAATAAATCAATGGGTTCATCACTTCCGTTACCCATAAAAATACATTCCGGGGCAATGCCTTTGATTTTACCCATGGCCCTCTTCAAGTGGCTTTGTCGAGGATCTGGATATCGATTCCAATTTTCAGAGATTACCGAACCTAAGGCATTTTCATTGGCATCTAAGAAAATCCCCCTATCCCCCTTAAAATCATCTCTGGCCGTCGAATAGGGGGTAAAAATTTTTAAATGCTTCCTTAATAAATCCCCAATCTTACTCATTTCTCAAAAGATTCCAAGCGTACCGTCACCGCTCTTTTATGTCCCTCAAGTTGTTCGGCAGCGGCCATTACCTCTAGGGTAGGTCCTAAAATTTTTAATCCCTTTTTTGTTATTTCTTGAAAAGTAATTTTTTTAACAAAACTATCTAAAGAGACACCAGAATGAGATTTTGCCCATCCGTTAGTCGGTAACGCATGATTTGTTCCTGAAGCATAATCCCCTGCGGATTCAGGAGTATAAGGTCCTATAAATACCGAACCCGCATTATAAATTTTATCAATATACTTTTCTGGATTACTTATGTTTAATATCAGATGCTCAGGTCCATAATAATTAATGGTTTTAATGACCTCTTTTTTTGAATTCATAATCATCACTACACTATTTTTCAGAGACTCTTCAGCCAAATCTTTTCTCGGCAATTGGGTCATTTGTTCTTTTATCTCTAAAACAACCGCATCCGCGACTGACTGACTTTTGGTTACTAAAATCACTTGACTGTCATTTCCGTGTTCGGCTTGAGAGATTAAATCTGCAGCCACAAAACTCGCATTACTTTCCTCATCTGCGATTACCATAACCTCCGAGGGTCCTGCAGGCATATCAATAGAGACCACTTTAGATAATAATTGCTTGGCAGTCGTTACATATTGATTACCCGGTCCGAAAATTTTATCCACTTTAGGAATAGTCTCAGTACCATAGGCCAAAGCCGCGATGGCTTGTGCCCCTCCTAATTTTAAGACGGAGCGAATACCCAATAAATTAGCGGTATACAAAACGACAGGATTAATTTTACCTATTTTATTTGTGGGGGAAGCAATGATGATATTTTTACACCCAGCGATTAAAGCGGGAATGCCCAACATCAAAACGGTTGAGAACAAGGGTGCAGTTCCACCTGGTACATAGAGTCCAACATTTCGAATAGGAACTGATTTACGTTTGCATATAACTCCGGGCATCGTCTCCACCGTCAGTGGGGACTGCTGTTGTGCTTCATGGAATTTCCAAATATTTTTTTTAGCTATCTCAATAGCAATTTTAAGATTTGCGTTGACGTGCATTTCAGCATCCTTTAGTTCGTCTTCAGAGATCCATAATTCATCTAGCTCGACGTGATCATACTCAAGCACCAATTTTTTTAAAGCTCTATCTCCTCCTCGTTTTACCTTCTCTAGGATAGGTAGTACGATTTTTTCGATCTTATTTGTATCCATCACAGGCCTTTTTAAAACCTCCCGTAATTGACTTTGATTGACATAATTATAGATATTCATTAGCGAATCATTTTTTCTATGGGAACCACCAATACACCCTCTGCTCCAGCCTGTCTCAACTTTTCAATACTGTTCCAAAAATCGTCTTCATTAAGTACAGAATGTATACTGCTCCAACCTTCAGCAGCCAACGGCAACACGGTTGGGCTTCTCATACCCGGGATTAATGCCAATATGTCTTTTAATTTTTCATTAGGCGCATTCATTAAAACATATTTATTGTTTTTACCAGCTAAAACTGACTCAATTCTAAACAATAACTGCTCAATCAATTTGTTTTTTTCATGGGCTAGATCCTTATTCCCAACCAGTATAGCCTCTGAATGAAGTACTGTTTCGACTTCCTTGAGACCATTACTTATCAAGGTACTTCCAGTACTTACAATATCAAAAATTCCTACCGAAAGGCCAATTCCTGGGGCTATTTCTACAGAACCACTGATTTTGTGTACATCAGCTGATATATCTTGCTCATCTAAAAAATTTTTCAGAATAATCGGATAGGAGGTGGCAATACATTGATTTTTAAAATAGTCTAGCCCGTGGTATTCGGCTTCTCTAGGTACCGCCAAAGACATCCGACATTTTGAAAATCCCAGTGCTTTGATCTCTACTATTTCCTTCCTTTCTTCCAAGAATATATTGCGACCAACGATGCCTAAATCCGCAATGCCGTCAGCCACATAGCCTGGGATATCACTGTTTCGAAGAAATAAAAACTCTACGGGAAAATTTGAGGCCAATGTTCTTAGTTTTCTCTGTCCATTACTGAATTTAATACCACTTTCTTTAAACAAACCAAGCGAATCTTCACTCAGTCTTCCAGACTTTTGAATGGCAATTTTTAATTTAGGTTGTGGCATGAATAAAAAGGATATTAGTATGCAGATCTCTAATAAAAAAGTTAGTTATTGCATGGCTCATTAACTATTTAAACGAAGTCAGTTCTAAATTTGAGAAAAAAAATAGTAACAATGAATTATTATTCATCCAACTGCACGGTAATTACGGGACACTTGGAATTATTTGCCACATCCTCAGCAACACTTCGATTGAAAAAATGACTCATCCCTTTTCTTTGGTGGGTGCCTAACATGATCATGTCAGCTTCTATAAAGTCAGCAAAATCAACAATACCGTCTTCTTCATTATTGAAATTGTGAATATCAATGGTATAATTACTGATGATATTAGTTTCTACAAATGCTGACATTTGTTTAATATCATAACGCGTATTTGTAAAACTGGCAGGTGTATTGATTTTTACGATACGCAATTTGGCTTGCATCAAGTTTTGCATAAAACTGACTCTTTCAACAAGACGTGGATTTATCTCCTCAAAATTTGACGCGAATACGATATTCTTAATTTTTTCAATATGAATTTTATTCTTGATGGTAATTACAGGACATTGTGCATTACGAACTACTTTTTCTGCATTAGAACTCAAAAATAAATTCTCTGAGTCATCCAAGCTCGAGGTCCCCATAATGACTAAATTTACATCTTGATTGGCTACCTCAGTGGCCAACGAAACATAAGGGTTTCCTATAATTATTTTGAAGCTAACTGTCACTTTTGACATCACATTGGTTATCACTGCCCTTAACTTCAACTCAGTTTGTTGAATAAGTTTATTCATGTACAGGTTTTCCAAAGGATCTATGCTTGAGGCTCCCATGATTTTTAATCTGCTCTCGGAAGGATGCTCAATCACATGAAACAATACAATTTCAGATGACGTATGCCTTTCTGCAAGTTGTGTAGCAAAATCAAGCGCATTATCAGATGGCAAAGTAAAATCGAAAGGAACAAGTATTTTTTTCATGTGGTAGTAATCAAAAGTGATTAACAATCAATTTAAACAAAAAGTCGCTTATTAATTATCAAATAAACGGAAAAGTATAAGTGTTAGTAATTTATGCCAAATCCCAAAAGTAATACAAAAAATAGGGTTGCAAAAGCTAATCTTTTTAACTCTTCATCTAGGCTGCTATTTTCTTTTGCCTGGATAGCTTTAAAATGAAAGAAAAAAACGGGAATCAACGCTAAAAAGGTATATCCAAAAAAACTCGGCGTTAAAATACTCACAAAAAAGATCGCACTTATAAAGCTACCTCCAATCAAAAATCCATGATAAATAATAGCCTTTTCTTTTCCTATCATGACAGGAACAGACCGCTTCCCTGCTTTTCGATCACTCGAAATATCTCTAATATTGTTTACATTGAGGACACCCACAGACAGTAAACCACAACTTATGGCTGGTAACAAAAATATAATTTCTAGTTCGCTATTGAATAGATAATATCCTCCCAAAACGCCTACCAATCCAAAAAAAATAAAAACAAATATGTCACCAAAACCAGAATATCCATAAGGATTTGAACCCATGGTGTATTTAATGGCTGCTGCTATCGCACCAAGACCTAAAGTTAGAAAAAAGAGCAGGTTCAGCCAATGATCTTTAAAAACATAAACAATCAAGATGCACCCTGAAATAAAGGCCAAACATGAACAAAGAATAATCGCTATTTTCATCTGCTCAGGTGTAATGGATCCAGATTGTACTGACCTTTGGGGACCACCTCTATTCGGACCATCTACCCCTGAAAGAGCATCTCCATAATCATTGGCTAAATTGGACAATACTTGAAGGAATAAGGTCGTAAATAAACTTAAAACAAGAATTAATACTTGAAAATGTCCAGAATAATAGGCCAAAAAAGCAGCCATGAGTATCGATGAAAAAGCCAACGGTAGGGTACGCAAACGAAAGGCTTTTATCCATGTAGTCATCTCGATCATCACATGCGATTAGGTACCTCTATTCCCAACAAATTCATCGAACGATGAATGACCCTTGCTGTCAATCCTGATAGGCTTATTCTGAAATTCACAAGAGGATCATCAGGCTCATTAAATATAGAAAGCTCCTGATAAAAGCCATTATAGTCCTTGGCCAAATCATACACGTATTGCGCCAGTAAGGCCGGTGAGTAATCTCGTGCGGCCTGTACAATAACCTCTTCAAACCGCACTAAGTGAGCCAGGAGTATTTGTTCTCTGGGATGTATTTTCTGAATCGGTGACAATGCTTCATTGATGCCATCTGCAGAAGCCCTTCTCAGTATAGCTGAAATACGTGCATAGGTATACTGAACAAATGGACCCGTATGACCTTGGAATTCGATAGATTCCTTAGGATCGAACAACATTCTTTTTTTAGGGTCTACCTTAAGTAAAAAAAACTTCAGTGCCCCCAATCCTACCATCCTAAATAAGTTTTTTGATTCATTTTCTGTGAGTCCTTCAATTTTTCCTAACTCAAGGGTATGTTTAGCCGCTGTCATAAACATCTCATCCATCAACTCGTCCGCATCTACAACGGTTCCTTCTCTTGACTTCATCTTGCCACTAGGGAGGTCTACCATGCCATAAGATAGATGGTACAACCCTTCTCCATATGGCCGACCCATTTTTTTCATAATGGCAAAAAGAACATTAAAATGATAATCCTGCTCGTTTCCGACAACGTATACAGATTGATCCATGGGAAAGTCCTCATACTTAAAATCACAGGTCCCAATGTCCTGGGTAATATATACCGAAGTACCATCCGACCTCATTACCAGCTTCTCGTCAAGTCCTTCCTCCTTAAGATTTATCCACACCGATCCATCTTCTCGCTCATAGAAGACCTGCTTCTTAAGCCCCTCCTCAATAATGTCTTTGCCTAGGAGATAGGTTTCTGACTCTTTATAAATAGCATCAAACTCAATACCCATAGTTTGGTAGGTCGTCTCAAAGCCTGCATAAACCCAAGCATTCATGTTGTTCCACAGGGTCATGACTTCAGCATCTTTTTGCTCCCATTTTTGAAGCATCTCTTGTGCTTCAAGCAAAATCGGAGCCTTTTTTTTAGCCTCCTCTTCAGAAACTCCTTGCCGAACTAAAGTGGTTATTTCCTCCTTATAATATTTATCAAAGAGTACATAATATTTTCCGGCTAAATGATCTCCTTTAAGTTGAGCCGTCTCTGGAGTCTCTCCCTTGCCCCATCTTTGATAGGCAAGCATAGATTTGCAAATGTGAATACCGCGATCGTTGACCAGATTTGTTCTTTTTACTTGATATCCTGCAGCTTCAATAATCCTCGATATCGCGTCTCCAAGAAAATTATTTCTCAAGTGGCCTAGATGTAAGGGTTTATTAGTATTTGGAGAAGAAAATTCAACCATCACTTTCTTGCCATTGGAATCCAGCTGCCCCCAATGTTGATTTTTCAGCATGTCATCAAGGCAGGAGATCCAAACAGCTGTACCAATTTCTAAATTCAAAAATCCTTTGACGACATTGTAATCCTTAATCATGCCACTGCGAGATTTCAAAAAATCACCAATCGCAACTGCTGTAGCTTCGGGGGACTTTTGACTTATTTTTAAAAAGGGAAAAACAACAAAGGTATGGGTACCCTCAAATTCTTTCCGAGTAGGCTGTAAAAATAGTTGTGCTGAATCTAGCTCTACTTCAAAAATCAACTTAAATGCGTTTTTGATATGTAATCTTATATCCTCTTCTAATTTCATGATTCTTTAGTAGGTAAGAAAATTTCAGCCATCATACACCGGGCACTGCCTCCGCCAAGCATCTCAATAGTGGCTAAATTACTGTGCAATAGAGTTCCATATTTTTCAAGTTGTTGCTTTTGCTGAGCATTCAAGGATTGAAAAGCACGCGTTGACATAACTAAAAAACATACATTATTTTTATTTTTTACTTGAAGCATGTTTCCTGCATAATTATTTAATTGGTCCTCAGAAATCAGTATAATTTCTTTGGCCTGATTCATAAATGAAGCCAGCACTCGTTCGCGTTCGATCAGGTCATCAATGGCTTCGGCACAAATCAATACAAAACGATCCCCTATCGACATCATCACGTTGGTATGATAGATTGGTAGTCTTTGGCCATCCACGCTTTGATAAGCAGTAAAACTAATAACTGAATAAGCAGTTAATTTTTCAAAAGCAAGAATTACCTCACGCTCCGTTCTATCTGAATGAGAGGCATAGGCGATATGGTTTACCCGATCTAATATCAAACTTCCCGTTCCTTCGAGGAATTTGTGGTGCGATTCAAAAGATAATAAATCTTCAAATATTTCTGTGATTTTAAAATCACTGCCAAGCGCATCAATGAGATCACATCTTCTTTCTAGCCTTCTATTATTGGCAAACATGGGATATAATATCACTGATCCATTTTGATGAAAAGAAACCCAATTATTAGGAAAGATACTATCAGGTGTGGAAGGATCTTGGGTATCCTCAAAAACATGAACTTCAATGGAGGCCTTGCGTAATTTTTGAACAAAATCATCAAACTCTTGGAGAGCTTTTGTTTGAATCAATGTGGCCGTCAATTCGGTATCAACCTGAAAATAATTATTTATAGAGGTCTCCTTATTTTTGGAGAAAGCCACCGGACGGATCATCATGACCTGCTGAGTAATCTGATCAGGCATAACTTCTTCTCAAGGGCAATGTAGCACATCTTAATAAGCCCTCCATCTTGGCCGTTTCCGAAAAAGGAATTTCCTCAACAATAAAATTCCAATCTCTTAATTGTTGATTCAGTCGCTCAAATTTTAATTCACTCACAATTACCTCAGGAGAAATACTAAATACATTGGAGTTCATATCATACATTTCTTCCTGATTAATCTCTAAAATGTTTTCGGGCTTAAAAAAATTAATGATCCATTCGGCGTCACTTTGATTTTTAAATCCTGCTTTATAAATGATGGCTTTATTTTTACCTACAGGTTGAAAACAACAATCCAAGTGGAGGGCATTGTCATAAGGATTGTAATCTGATTTTTTTAGTTCAAATGGTTTAATCTTCCATGATTTAAAATGTTCAATTAAAAAGTCAACCCCTGCTTCATTGGTTCTGCTCACTATGTAGTTATCAAAGTCTTCTTTTTTTGAATAACCCACAAACAAATAATCCCTATAAGGCATTACGTCTCCACCTTCTATTCTTGCGCTTCCTCCCGATTTGAGTAGTTTTTTTGCATCTATTTGATCTATGATGAAATGGATACCTTTCTGTTCTTCTGAACGTTTATCTAGGATTTGTGGCAATAAAAACTGATCCCCAATAACCATTCCGATATCTCGAGCAAATATTTGATTCAAGGACTTATATAATTCAGGACGATATATCTTCACATCGTAATTCATTAAGACATGATGAAAAGCGTCTAATTCTTTCTTGATGGTTTCCTCCAAAGGATACGTACCATTTTTTACATTTAGCAATGTTTTTGGATCAAAGATATTATCTTTTTTGGGTATCCCTCCAAAACTTTCGGGTGATCCCAAAATCACCTCTAAAAGAGGAGAACATTCATCAAGAACTTCTAATGTTATCATATCTGTCTTAGCAAACTCAAATCTAATCAGATGATACTTACAAAAAGAAAGTCATTTAGAATTAATTAGTTCATTTTATCGAGTAGAGATCACGCATATCTCAATTATTTTATTTATTTATGCAGACATTTTTAATAAATTACGGTGAAAAATTACGCTGATTTAATCAATCAAAGTTTTGAATTTCCTTCTTCAGAATTTGAGGTAAAAGATAAAAACCTCTATTTCCACGGAGTAAATCTTATGGAAATCGTTGAAAAGTATGGGACTCCTCTTAAGCTCTCATACATCCCAAAAATAGGTCAAAACATAAGATACGCTCAGGAAATCTTTAATGGAGCCATGGCCAAGCATAATTATGCAGGGAATTATACGTATTGTTATTGCACCAAATCCTCTCATTTCCAATTTATTTTAGAAGAAGTACTATCAAATGGTGCCCACATAGAAACTTCATCAGCCTTCGACATTCCTATTATTCATCATTTGTATGATAAGAAATTAATAAATAAACAACTTCTAATCATTTGTAATGGTTTTAAAAGGCCTAAATATATTGAAAATATTATTGGCTTAATCCATTCCGGTTTTACTCAGTGCATACCAATAATAGACAATCTTAATGAACTTGAACAGTATACTGCAAAAATTGACAAAAAGTTTAAAATTGGTATAAGAGTCGCCTCAGATGAGGAACCTAACTTTTCATTTTATACCTCTAGATTGGGATTTAGGTACCGAGACATCATCAATTATTACAAAGAGAGAATTCAAGGAAATGCGAAGGTAGAATTTAAGTTACTCCATTTCTTCATCAATACGGGCATCAAGGATAGTGCCTATTATTGGAGTGAATTAAGTCGGTTCATTCACATGTATTGTGAACTTAAGAAGATTTGTCCCTCCTTGGACACTATTGACATAGGAGGTGGTTTTCCTATAAAAAATAAATTGAATTTTGAATTTGATTACGGCTATATGGCGGATCAAATTATAGAAAATATCAAATGGATTTGTGCAAAAAATCATACCTCGACACCTCATATTATTACTGAATTTGGAAATTATACGGTAGGTGAAAGTGGGGCTACCATATATTCTGTACTCGACCAAAAACTCCAAAATGATAAGGAACTCTGGTATATGATGGACGGTTCCTTTATTACGCACATGCCAGATGTTTGGGGAGTTAATCAGAAATACATTCTCCTTCCGCTGAACCTATGGAATAATGTGTATCACAGAGTGAATATCGGAGGGCTCACATGTGATAGCATGGATTATTATGATTCTGAAGCCCACATAGCTGAAGTCTTTTTACCCAAATACAATAAAGCAGAAACCTTATATTTTGGCTTTTTTAATACCGGTGCTTACCAAGAAGCATTAGGCGGTTATGGGGGTATTCAGCATTGTCTCATTCCTGCCCCTAAACATGTCATTGTCAATAAAGACCCAGAAGGTGACGTCATTTCTAAACTGTTCGCAGAAGAACAAAAAAATGAGGATATGCTCAAAATATTAGGCTATACCTAAACGCCTATGGATTTTAATACTTGAGAAATGTCTTTTATACTGTAATCAGCATATTTAGAAATGACGGTATTGCCTAAAAGAATTGTGGCAATACCCAGCTTTCTTGCAGGGATTAAATCCCTTTCTTTATCCCCAATCATATAACTCTCACTTACCACGATATTGTGTTTGGCAATCGCTCGCTCAAACATAAGTGAATCTGGCTTTCTACTCAAAGACTCAGATATTTCTGGGTGTAAAGGGGCGTAATAAAAATCGTCAATAATATTTTGAGACTTAATTTGTAAAAAGTCATGACACACATTCATTTGCTTTTTTGTATACAAACCCCTTGAAATTCCTGCTTGATTGGTGATGACAATGAGTTTGAAACCCAAATCCTTTAAACTTATGAGTACCTCTAAAGCATGGGGTAAAATTATGAAATCTTGAAGCTGATGAGTATACGTCCCTCGCTCTTCATTAATAATTCCATCCCTATCCAAAAAAAATGCCTTCATTGCTTAAAAATAATCAAAAATATATATATATTCCTTTAAATATATTTAACCCTTCTCGTAAAAATTAATGACAGATCGAAATTTAATAATTATACCTACTTATCAAGAAAGTGAAAATATTTCAGATCTCATTGAAGCGGTCTTTAGACTAGCATTACCCTTTGAAATACTCATCGTTGATGACAATTCATCGGATGGAACGGCCCAAATAGTTAAAAAAAAACAAGAAATCTATCCTAAAACCTTACACTTAATGGAACGGCCAAAGAAATTGGGTCTAGGTACAGCTTACATAACTGGTTTTAAATATGGGTTGAAAAATAATTATGATTATATCTATGAAATGGATGCCGACTTCTCACACAATCCTGAGGATCTCATTCGACTCTATGTCGCCTGTAAAACAGAAGGCTATGACCTAGCCATTGGTTCTCGTTATGTCAGAGGAGTTAATGTCGTTAATTGGCCCATGGGACGCGTCCTTATGTCTTATTGTGCATCTATGTATGTTCGATTGATCACAGGTATTCCTGTTTACGATACCACCGCAGGCTTTAAGTGCTATCACAAATCAGTCCTCCAGACTATTGACTTGGATGCCCTTCAATTTCTGGGTTATGCTTTTCAAATAGAAATGAAATTTAATGCTTGGAAATGTGGATTTAAAATAAAAGAAGTCGATGTCATTTTTACGGATAGGAGAAAAGGAACTTCTAAAATGAGTTCAGGCATTTTCAAAGAGGCCATATTTGGGGTGTTAGAAATGAAAATTCATAGCTTATTTAAAAAGTATGAGCCGCTCTATTTGTCAATCGAATCTGACCGTTTGGACGGCCTGAATACGGTTGATAATACTAATAGGAATGAAAAAACTCAAAACTATCAACAAGCAGGTGAGTAAATTAACACCGATGATCGTGCGCAAGTCAAAATAGACTGGAACAAAATCCATATAATAATTTTCTTGATCCAAAGGAATGATTTTAAAATAGTATTGCATCAATGCCAAGCCGAGGCCTATAGAATTTCCCCAAAATAGTCCTTTGGTAAGTAACTGGATTCCAGAGACAACAAATACTTTTCGAATCATCTGATTGGTAGCCCCCAAGCTCTTAAGTATCCCTACCATATTGGTCCGCTCCATGATCAATATCAATAAGATAGAAACCATGCTAAAACTGGCGACCAATAAAATCAAGGTTAAAAAAATATAAACATTTCTGTTCAGCAGTGCCAACCAATCAAATAGCTGTAAATATTTCTGTTCAATACTCTCTACATACAAATCAGCGGCAATCTGATCAAACAGAGCTGACCGCGACTCACTGATCTCCTTATTGGGGCTAATAAACACCTCTACGCCACCTACTTGATTGGACTCCCAATCATTGAGCCTTCTGACTAAATTTAAATCTCCAATAATGAATTTGTTATCGAAATCTTCCAAGCCCGTCTCATAAATACCTGTCACGAGTAATTTTCTATATCTAGGAGGATTTTGAACAAAGTAAACAAGCACTTCATCCTCAAGATCCAACATTAAAATACTTGCTATTTTGGTACTCAGCAAGACTTCAACTGTATAATCATCTGCCTGAAAAATGGGAAATCGACCTCGCACCATATTTGAACTAAAGAAAGCCGTATCAAATTGGTGATCAACCCCTTTAAAAAAAACTCCTTGCACTTCCTCTTCGGTTTTTAATAATCCTGCTTTAAAGGCAAAAAATTGAAAATTATTGACATAATCCTCTGTTTCTAAAACCTTCAATAAGGTGTCAGTAATTAAAAAAGAAGCGTTTTCAAAAGAGTTAGAATTGGTATATTTAGTAATTAATAATTGCCCTCCAAAACTATAAATTTTCTCTGAAATGGCTTTATGAAACCCCCCAAGAATCATAAAAGAAAGCAGTAGCGAAAGCACCCCTACAGCGATTGAAGTGATGGCCACTCTATGAATTATCTGAGAAAAAGTACCCTCCGCGTGATGAGTTATTTTGTTGGCTATAAAAAAATGTAAATTCAATTTGAGCTATTTATTTAGAATAATAAATTAGTATTTTATTACCAATTTTGTGTTTATTTTGACATATAGAATGCTAAATTATTTACGCTTCTACTTATTTTTAGTAATAAAATACTGTGTTTTTGATTCTCATCTAGTTTTTGATACCCAATTTTTTGTTCAATTTAAACTTAACAAAAATGAAAACTAAACTTGAAACAAAAATAACTGTCACTTATTACTTAAAAAAAGTATCTCTAAAAAAAGAGGTAAAAAAAAAGCCGTTTACGCTACAATTGCCTTCAAAGGAACAGTAGCAAAATTGTCAACTAGAATAAAATGTGAAACTCCTGAAAAGGATTGGAAAAGTGGAATGTTTGAAAGAAAAAACTTCACTAATGAGATCCATGAGTTACTCTTTATTAGGAGAGAAATTGAATCTTATGGTACTCGCTTTTTCAAGAATGCTAATCATAGAAAAGCTGTATATAATAGAGTAGAAAATAATGATATTCCAATGACAATTTTAGGAGTACTTGATGAAAAATTAATAGAGAAAAAAGATGATGTAACATATGCCATTACGTGATCTACAGATCTGCCTTATTAAGTTTAAAAAATAGATGAAAGAAAAGAAAAATCTTGATTTTGGTGTGATTCAGAATCATCCTCAAAAAATTACAAAAAGGATCGTAAAAACGTATTATGGATGACTAATTGAACAAAAAATATATTCTAAAACAAAAAAGAATTGTAATTATAAAGAGTCATCTGCTAACCAATGCATTTCCAGAGTTAGATCTTTATATGAGAGGTTCCACCTCGAGAACAAAGATGATGTAGATGGAATAATCATGAAGCCATTTAGCAAAATCACAAAGACAAAAAATAAACATGAGCGTTAAGAGAAAGCCTTGGAAAGTGAATTAGATTGAAAATAGATCGATAAAATTAAAAAATTGAGGTACCAATTACCTGATGATCCTGTCACAAATGAAGTGGATTTTAGAGGAAGGAAAACTCATGGGAATAAGCTATCTGCAGAAGAAAGAATTATTAAAAATGACAAATATCGGTTAATCAGTTTAATTTTAGCTATTACAGGATTAGCATTTGCTGAACTTGGAAAGGGAGATGTCTTGCAAATTCAAAGATCTATTACTGGTCCAGTATTAGCTGGCCGCAGAGTAAAGACAAAGGAAAAATATACAATTCCAGTTACTCTAAAAGTGGAAGAATAGATTATCGAAATGGGATCATTACCATGGAAACCATTTGTTACAAATAATATAATTACCGATGATAGTATCAAATATAATTCCTATGTGAGTTTTTACAACTACCTAAACAATAGATTAGGACTTCATATTGGCTATAATGAAGATGCGACAATATCACCACATAGATTTAGGTATTCATTTGCCATGCGTATGCTGAATCATTTTAAATTTTCGCTTCACGTTGTCGTTAGAATGATGAGTGATACTGAGAAAATAGCAAGGTATCTCAAAAATAAAGATGACGAATCTGAAAAATAAATTGCTGTATAATTCACCCTATACAATTATAGCTTCCGATAAAAGAGAGGCTATAATTAATAAATAATAAAACTAACTAATTTGTATTTTACAACCATTAGAAATACTTTTGATTAAGAACGGTAAAATAATGGAAAACGCAACAACCAGTAGAAAGCAAACTGCCCAAGTGAGACTCGATGAGTTAATAGCGGCTCTCAATACTACTGATCCTATTCTTGCCATAGAAATTGACATTAAATTTCTAAAGAAAAATTACTACTCAAAATCAGGAGTTTCTGCTTTCAGAGCTAGTGGTGGAAATAAGGTAATGACACCAAAATTTTTAGAGGATATCGAAAAAGCTTTGCCATTTCTTAATATGGAATGGCTCATGCACGGTTTTGGAAATTGGCTAAATGAATGGTCACCCAAACAAAAAACAGACTATATCACTGAGTCTAATTGGTACAAGGTTAAGCCAACGGCAGCAAGTACTGGAGCAGAAGATTTATGCCATTCACAAAAAAGTATTGATCAGTTACTAAAGAATGGAACTGATGCAAATTTCAAAATCATTCTAAGATCAAAGTTCGCTACAACTTACGCAACTGGAAGTAGACTCAGATCCGATATAAATAAAGCCTTATGTAAAAGAGTGCGTGAGTTAAGAATGTCCAGGAATCCAAAGGAATCTCAAGGTTATTTTGCCGAAACCACTATGGGTGAGAACAGAGGCATCATAACCAATGTAGAATCCTTCAGGCAAAATCCTCCTATTTTCTTTATTAAAAAGTTAAAGGAAAAATGCGCAGTAGATCTCAACAATAAGCTCAGCTATGATTGGCTTTTAGATGGTGTTGGTGAGATGTTCATTGAACAACCCAATCTCCCACTACCTGAAATGCCTGCAAAAAAACCTACCAAAGTCAATAGGATTGATAGGGAGCTTTGCGATAGGATTGATAGCATCCGAGAAGGACAAGGTATGAGCAAAACTGCTTTTGGTAGCCATTTAGATGTGAATAGGTCAATGATTAGTGCTATGGCTGGTAAAGAGAAGAGACAAAATCCTACAACTTGGTTTTTATCCAGGTTAAAAGAAAGAGTCAATGATAATAATAAAGTATTAAGCTATGATTGGCTTTTAGATGGTGTTGGTCCTCAGTATATAGAAGATCCTAATATTAGCGAAATATCAAATGATGCTATGGAAGAATTGAGAAAAGAAATTGAGAAGCTTAAAAGAGAGAATGCACAGCTTAAGAAAAGTTAGAAAGCTCATTAGCTATCGAAGCAAAGAAAACCCTCATTTAAGCATTATTAAGTGAGCTTTTTTTCGTTCTTGTTTCTCTTATTAGTACTATTCTGTACAACAATTTCATTTCAAAGAATTTATCTTTTAACTAATGAAATCACGAATTTATAGTGTGAAACGAGTTCTCATTAGTGAGAATATGAATGTAGCGATGAAAGACAATTACTACATAAACAAGCTATCCAAAATTAAGAAATTGGTGCAGGACCAAAACCTTTCGCCATAAAAAAAAATCTTAAAAAGTGTTTTCCACCCTAATTTTGAAATTAGAAGAATCGTCAATTGGTCTCTACTCATTTACGAACTTGATGAGAGTGGAGCACTGGATGGAAATTTAGTTTTTAGAAAGGGTTAGTCAGGAAAAAAATGCTGAATAATTCCATCATCAGCTATGAAAAATGCTAATTTCCCCTTATGGTTAACACCATCCGTAAATCAAATTTCCGCAGGACAATCATATATAAGTACATTCCCCTACTCAATTTCAAAAAGAGTATATTCACTTTTTACTTCGGCTAAGATCTTGTAATAGTATGAGTGACCATTTTTTCTTTTCTTATTGAGATCCTTCTCCCAAAACTTCCATTCTCCTTTTTTATATTTAAGGTCATGGCCTTCATCAGTCTCACCATCGATAGGGGATATCCATTCTTCGGTATGAGTTATAGTATCGTTAATAGTATACCTAGCTTCATCTTTTACATATTTATAAAGCAATTTTTTATCATCCGAATAATAATTTTTCATATATCCATTTTCGAGATAAACTCTAATAAATGTTTCCTTGGAATATACCCCAAAGATCATCTAAAGACTTTATTTGAGCTAAGGATGAGAATCCAGTACATAATAAGCTAGCTAGGCAAAGTATTTTCATAGTTTAAAGATCAAAAAAACAACTCTCAAAAAAATATAAAACAATTTAGAATTTACGATATTAAAATACTAAATAAGGTACTTTAAATAGTCATATGATTAATTACGAATGGATTTATACGAGGGATAGGGAAGACTTGGATTATGAAGAAAAACGAGTATCTGAAAAGTATGTCCAGGCCCGTAAAAACAACTGATTACATGCTTAGAGCCAAATGGTTTGATTACTGACTCAACTACCTCCAAATACGAAATATTAATAACAATGATTAAGAAAAAAGCGAGAGGAAATCTATCAGCCAATAGTGATGCAAAGGCTAGAAGAAAGGGACACAACTTTGAACGTAGCATTTACAAGAAATTACTATCCCTCTATCCAAAGTGTATAATCACCATTATGGGTAGAATCAACCTTAACCAGATTAAAATTAATCTTATGAATTGTCATCCTTGGGCAATGCAACTCAAGACTGTAGAAAAAGGAGTTTAACTTAAAGGAATATTAAAGGAAATGCCCAAAAACCATGACAAATATAATCTGATAATCCAAAAGCACTTCAGCTTATGATAAAATATTGTGAGTAAGATTTTTTGCTCCTCGAACGGATTTATCTAAAACTCCATAGATATATGGGCAAAGGACATCCAAATCTAACCTTAGATACAGATGACATAACCTGTCCAAAATGTGATAGCACTCGAAAGCATCGTTATGACACTCTAAGGACTGATTCTGGTATGATAAGGCAACAATATAAATGTCAAGATTACTATGGCTAATATACGCTATGATCTAGCTAAAAATAAACTCCTAAAACTCAAAATTAAATTCTATGGAAAACTATATAAAAATCAAAGAGGCTAAGCCCAACAACAATGAGTATGTCCTGCTACGCACGAGCGTACGATAGTAAGCCTAAGAAGTTGCTCTAATCAATGATGAATTCATTGATTTCGAAAAGAAACCTGTGGGCATGGAGGATTATAACTATTGGAGGCCAGTTTACAGTACCAACCCAATCACCAATGATCGTTGTGAGATTGTAACCAAAAAGTCAGATGTACCTAGGGTTAGCCAATTGGATAGCTATGCCTCTAATGAGTACATCACGAAATACCTCAATAAGGGGTATTGGTTCATCTATCCACAAGAAAGCGGAGATTTCAACTAGATGGACAGGACTCGATGATTGAGGATTTGAAACAAGAAGAAGGCTTACTAGAGGAGGCTACGGAGTGAAAGGTATAATTTGATCCAGGATATGTCAATCTCAGCTACTAAAACGGATGGAGTTATGAATGGCATTAAGAAGTTAAACTCACAAATTAATAGAGATCAAAATAAGGTAAACGAAATAAAGAGACAAATGGGATATCACGAGGATGAGATCTTCAAGTCCGAAACAAGAAAACGCACTATTATCAAGTTCTTATGTTACTAGCTATAATGGCTAATTTTTAAACCATGTATAACCAAAGGGCACAAAAGGAATGCCCATTGTTTTAATTCGACAAAAAGTTTTTCTCAAGACTGTAGCACTTTTAGAATTCGATATTGTTATATGAATAATTTGTGTATTAAACTCCTGGAGTGTGATGTCTCAGGATTTTTTTTGTGCCTGCATAGAAAAGTGTTATTTTAGTGTGATGAGTAACACTCAAACATTTTTAATAATAATTATCCCAATGATTATCATTTTTATGTTCGTTGCTTTTGTAGTTCATAATAATGAAGGGAAGAATCCTTGGAGTACCCCCTCATTGAGCGAAACGGAATTTTTAAACTTAATTACCAAATGATATTCCAAAAACTAATTATTGAATGGCTATCTAAAGTCCGAATAAAAAAACATTCAGTCCAAGTTGAAGGATTTAATAAAATAAAAAATATTGTAATCATCATCAATTTGGATGAAAAAAAAACATGTGATCTTGAAGCACTAATCCATTCTTTTGAAGTGTTAGGCAAGAATGTGGAATGTATTGGCGTCACCTTAATTGGCAAGTATTTCGTTAAAAAAGGTATGAAAATCGTTAGAAATACTGATTTTTCATTTTTTGGAAAGCCGAAAACTGCTTGGATTCAGCAATTTTTTAATATGAAATCTGATTATGCCCTATTGATAGACCGAAGTAGTAATTATCTAATCAATCATGTGGCGATTCATTGTAAGGCCAATTGTTATATTGGATATAAGTCAGTACCTGAAAATAAATTATTAACTTTACAACTAACTGCTCTCCTTGAAAAGGAGGACGAAGTTTTTTTACGCTATATAAAATTAATAGAAAGTTAATATGAGTAAACGGATAATGATGTAAAGGAAAAAGAAATTCCCAAATCAGTATTCGCTTACGAATACGAGGTGTCCCCTAAACCTCAGAGCAAAGTTGAATACTAAAAAAATATATCTAAGAATGCAGATAGGATATAAAAAAACGTAGCTTTCTTTTTCTGTCTTACTGTAATATCAATTTTAGTCTACTTTTTAAGTTCTATATTCAAGATTCTTATTTAAGACCCACAAGCCTCACACTCATGATCATCAATATCACAGCTCCCTCCAGCTTCTTCTAGCCTCAATTTGTGGATTTGATCCTTAATATCCATATCAGTGAACATATTTCCAGTTAATTGAGCTTCAAGTTGGGCTATCTTTTATTGGTTCATTTCTCCGTTTTGAATAGTCTCAATTTATAATTGAATTCAATCACTTTAATAGCTGGATCAAAGTTAACTCCAAAAAACTTATTATGGTTCTGAAAATCTAAACCAATGGTTGGATTGTACATCATATTCATGTCCAATATAACCCATAGAACCTTATATTCAATTATATTATACTCATTGACAGTATTGGTAATGAGCTCTTGAGAGGGGTATTCTTAACGTATCCAAAGTTGAATCCCTAAATCATTTCCTTGAAATCTATATTACACAGCACTGTAAAGACACTGTCTACAAAAAAAATCTCCACCATAGTTGGTTATTGAATCTCCTTCATGAACATAGATAGTATCGTGAATTGGTTTACTTATTATATCGCACTTCAGACAGAAAAATAGTATTGCTTGGCAGTTCTACATATAAGGTATCCGAATGGATTTCAGTAATTGTAGTTATAATTAATTCGTACTTATTTTTGGTTGCTATAATGGTCATTATCTCAAGAGCAAGAGCCATTAGGATGATGATGGTAGTTTTATTCATCTCTTAACTACTTTTATCATTTTATTGAGGATATCTGAAATTAAGCTGCCTGAGAAATCAATTAAACCACTAGCATCTAACGTATCCATTCCAGATGGAATATCAAAGTATTCGATAAGTAAGTTCGTTGTTTTTTTTATGACTATGACGAGGAGGAAGACTGTAACAAAAAAGTGAGCAATGATATTATCGTTGTTCTTATTCCACAATTTTTACATCAAGAGGCAAACTTAATTTTTTCATCCTTGACATCTAGCAAATCTTTCTCGGCACTCTATTGTAAAATTCCAAAAAGGGTAATCTCTGTTATTGCTAGCATGACATCATATATGGATATTTGAATCATTTCTTCTTTAATAATTTACTGAAGATGGTTTCCGCTAGTTCAAAAATATGTGTAATACAATGCACACATTATTTCTTAGAGTTAGTTATTTTTTTTAACTTAGCTATGGCCTTAAATTAATCGCTGCCATGAAAAGCACTAAATACGTCTATCTCATAAGCGTTCTTTTTTTAACTGCCTTGTTAACCAATTGCGGTGAAAATCAGCGTAATGCTCCTGTCAAATCTCTTATCTATTTAGCCGAAAATGGGCTAACCGTAAAGGCTAAAGAAAATGTCCATCTCATCGTAGGTAAATCTTATGTACTAAATGAGAAAATATATTTAGTGGTCGATTCAACTATGCTGTACGAAATGGTTGCTAATGATGATGATATTACAAAAGTAGTTACTACTTACGTGAAAGATATGAGTGATTTGTTTGCTAATGCAGAATTTTTCAATAGAGATATTAGTTCTTGGGATGTGAGTAATGTGACAGATATGAAAGGGATGTTTGCAGGTGCTACTTCTTTCAATAAAAGTTTGATGCATTGGGATGTAAGCAATGTGACAGATATGTCTCTAATGTTTTATAGGGCAACTTCTTTTAATCAAGATATTACTCAGTGGGATGTGAGTAAGGTTTTAAATATGAATCAAATGTTTTCTGGAGCGGAAGTATTCAATCAAAATCTAAGTGATTGGAATGTTGACCACCTCACACAATGCTTATATTTCAACCAAAAGACCCCATTACGTACAGAAAATAATCCTAGCTTCGTAAGATGTGATATTGATCCACTTAATGATGATGCTATTTACCGAGATGAAAATAGAATTACTATTAAAGCAACTAAAAGTGCTGAAATTGGAGCTTACTATGACTTAGATGGGATCAGCTATTTGGTAGTAGATAATAATTTACTATTTGGAATGGTAAGAAAAGGAGAGGATATTACTAAAGTGGTAACTACTAAAATTACAACTCTCAATTTCTTGTTTTATAAAAAGTCTTCTTTCAATCAAGATATCAGTTCTTGGGATGTGAGCAATGTGAGTAGTATGAGGGGTATATTTTCTTGGGCTCAATCTTTTAATCAAAACATTAGTGCTTGGGATGTAAGCAATGTGACAGATATGTCTCTGATGTTTATTGGAGCGGAATATTTTAATCAAGATATCAGTTCTTGGGATGTGAGTAATGTCACAAATATGTATGAGACATTTTATGGAACGAATTTCAATCAGGATATTAGTTCTTGGGATGTGAGTAACGTGACGAATATGCATGGAATGTTTATTGATGCTCTCACATTTAATCAAGATCTTAGCTCTTGGCAAGTAAAGAGTGTTAAAAAATGCTATGCTTTCAGTGCAGAAAGTCCTGCTTGGATATTTCCTAAACCTAACTTCACTAACTGTGGGGAATAAGCCTACTACTTACACTAAAAATCATTTTTTCCAACATAATCTTTGGCATCCTCTTAAAAGGGAATTATTCCCTTCACTCCCATTGTTGCAAAAGCACCTTTCATAGCTTGATTCATATGCTTTTGATTTCTCTCTTTTTTCTGCTTTTGATACTTACTAGTCTTGTAGTTTAGCTCTTTTTTCTTTCCAAAATTATCAACTGAGATATTTGCTACACCACTAGATGCCTTGATACTATTCTTTGTGTACCATCCAAAAAAATATTCTGTAGTGAAAGATGTCAAAGACAAAATTACAGGATTCCTAAAGTCAAAAGTTGTGCTTGAACCAATTGTCTAAATACCTTTGAAGTGAACACTAGTAGACAGAAGTTTTGCTCGATAGAATGTCGAAAAGTGGGAGTTGAAAAATCCCAAGAAAAGATGTATTTCCACGGACTTTAAAACAAGTTTGATCACGACTATAATTACATATTTTAATCGATTCCAAAATTGGATTTATTCACCCCAAAGGGTAAGAGAAAATCGGAGGAAGAAAAAAATAAAATAGCGGTAAAATACTTTGATACCTCTTTGGTACTTTATCTTTTATTTGTGCCAAACAATGTATGATTTCATCCTATGAGTTACTTTTTCACTAACATTAATTTACAATAATAGAGCATTAATCCATTAATTTTACTGCCAAACTTAAAATGTGCTTATTAACTTTGGATCATAAGAAAAAAATAGACCTAGATTTCTTCTTTTAATGAAATATTTAATCTTAATGGTGGTTTTCAATCTTTTAGCAACCACCTGTGCTAAAAATGAAAAGTGTGAAGTGACTCTTGAATCAGCAAGTTGGTTTAATTGGTTTGGAGGCATACCCAATGTGGGTGGAACTGATTATTCAATTAAATTTTTAAGTCAGGAATGTGAGAATTTAAAGATAGACTCTGTTTTTATAGATGGGAAAAGCTTAAAATTCCAGATAAACCGTACCGAAAATCTTTGGGAAATAGCAGCATCAAAAAGTATAAAAAAGTCCATAAGCAACCGAAATCAAAAAATGTCCAAGCCAATCTCGAATAAAAGTGCACCTCCTCCCAAGACTGCCCGAATAATCTATTCTTTCAATAATAGATCTTCGGAAGTTATTGTTGATCGCTTTACTCAGGGAAAAGATCAATTTCGTCAGTAAATAATGTGACCGACATAAACTAGAAAAATCAATGAGTATGAGAATTGTATTTATGGGTACGCCTGAGTTTGCCGTTGCCTCTCTCGAGGCATTGGTTAACTCAAATCAAGAGATTGTAGGTGTAGTTACTGCCCCGGATAGACATAGAGGACGAGGAAAAAAAATGGGCGTCTCCGCGGTAAAAGTATTTGCTCTCTTGAACGAATTAAAAGTCCTGCAACCAGATAATCTAAAAGAGGAATCGTTTATCAAGGAACTATTATCACTCAAAGCCGATTTACAAATAGTGGTCGCTTTTAGAATGCTACCCGAAGTTATTTGGTCGATGCCTAAAAGAGGTACCTTTAATCTGCATGCTTCTTTACTCCCTCAATATAGAGGAGCAGCTCCTATTAACTGGGCTTTAATAAATGGAGAATCTGAAACTGGAGTTACCACCTTCTTTTTAGATAAAAAAATTGATACTGGAAAAATAATACTACAAGAAAAAGAAGTGATTCAAGAGGAGGATGACTTTGGTACACTTTATGGCAAATTGATGCTGAAAGGGGCATCGCTCATCTTAAGAACGGTTGCCCTGATTGAAAAAGGATCCATAGAGACGATACCTCAGAATGATGAGAACGCAGGTCCCTTAGCACCTAAGATATTCAGGCAAGACTGTGAAATAAATTGGGCCCAAGAAGCTGATGGTATCGTTAATTTCATCCGTGGCATGTCACCCCATCCGACTGCTTGGTGTAAATTCAACAATGAAATACTGAAAATATTTCATGTAAATAAAATAACTACGAACCATCTTGTTTCTGGAGAATTTAAGAGTGACGGAAAAAAATATTTGCATTTTGGTACCCAAACCTCTGATTTAGCCATTACTTCATTACAAATTCAGGGGAAAAAAAGAATGCCCGTCGAAGAATTCTTGAGAGGTTACCGCATGAACTAATTAATAGATCAAAAACTATAACAAATGAAGATATCAATGATCGCCGCCATGAGTACCAACCGAGTAATTGGTATAAACAATGACTTGCCTTGGCATTTGCCTGATGACTTCAAGTTCTTTCAAACTAAGACAAAAGGACATCACGTACTCATGGGACGTAAGAATTATGAATCTTTACCTCCAAAATTTAGACCTCTTCCAAATAGAATCAATCTCATCATTACAAAAAACAATAACTATCAAGCTGAAAACACGCTCATTTTTCATTCACTTGAAAAGGCTATCGAATATGCTGAAATCCAGGGTGAACAAGAATTATTTATTATTGGTGGAGGGGAAATTTACCAATTAGCACTACCCTATGTCGATACCATTTATCTAACTGAAGTCGATGCTTCTGTAGACGGTCATGCCTACTTCCCTGTTTTTGATAAACAAATTTTTAAAGAAACACTGCGATCACATCACGCTTCAGATGAACACCATCTCTACAGCTTTAATTACGTGACTTATCAAAAAAAATAAGAGAAAACATATAGACACCTCTAGATTGTTTGACCTTCTTTCTCGTATTCTTTTTTAATTGCATTAATAACGTCTTTTTCCAAAACTTCACCATTACTCCTGTTAGCTGCTTGAATCGCACAATATCTCAAAACATTCAATATACTCCCCCCAGAGATTTCAAAATTATTAGCTATTTTGTCAAAATCAATATTTTCAATATCATACATCGAAAAATATTTTTTCCACAACTTAACCATCATGGATTGATCTGGTTTGGGAAAATAAACAATACTTTGAAATCTCCTGAGGAAAGCAACATCAATATTGTCTTTAAAATTTGAGGCCAAAATAGCAATCCCATCAAAATCCTCAATCCGTTGAAGCAAATAAGAGACCTGTTGATTTGCAAACATATCATTACTGCTCTGTGTACTCATCCGCTTACTGAACAAAGCATCAGCTTCATCAAAGAATAAAACCCACCTTTTATTCTCTGCAATTTTGAAAATATTAGCTAAGTTTTTTTCTGTTTCACCTATAAATTTTGAAACTACAGAGGATAAATCTACCCGATAAACATCTAGATTTTCACTTTTTCCAAGCAGTGCTGCAGTCATCGATTTACCGGTACCAGGTGGACCATAAAAAAGGGCCCGATAGCCTTTTTTTATATATTTTCGCAAATCAGCATTCCGCATGATTTCTTTTTCATTATTGATCCATGTCTTTATATGATCAATATCTTTCAATAATTTGGGCTCAAAAATGGCATCGCTCCATTCCAATCTTGTAGTCAAAAGTTGAGCGGGAAATATAGGTGAAAATCTTGCTTTGTAAGGCTCATTTAATGTCAAATTCGACAAAAACTCTTTACTTACAATCAATTCTCCACTCCAAATAGGTTCGTGTTCATTCGTAAATCCTATCGAGATGGTATTTTGTTGAGCCAAAACATGTTCCTCTTCAAAGCATTTATATAAATCAAACCTACGTGTTAAGTCTGATCCAGCGATAATAAATGCCGCCGTTTCTCCTGTCGGCAAAAAACCATTATGCTTCTCTCCTTTAACACCGCCAAATTCAGCATAATACTTATCATACTGTTTATTTTTAGTGAAAAATATATCAAAAATAGAGGGTTTTAAATGGGGTGCCAAAGCGATGATCATTACCAAACGATCAATTTCACCTAGTCCATGATGACGCGTGAATTGGGCATAGTAAGAATCATCCTTTTCTAGCTCAGGTATAAACGGCAATTCACCTCCTACTACTTGTTCAAAATAGTCTTTCAATCTATAGGATATGATCTCTTCTAGCCATTCCAGCTCTCTACCTAACGTTGCTAAACTATTATTTAAAATTAAGTCCAATTTACAATCATTCTTTTCGACATCCAAGGTAGTTTAACAGTGCCAAATCCCCAAGGGAGACTCTTTAAAAGAATATCTATGGTCTTTTTATCAACCTCTAATTCCCAGAAATCATCTTTCTCTTCTATAAATCCTCGTCTCACAAAAAAACCTTCTCTCAAGGCATCTATTGAAGAGGATTTTAATTTTTCCCAGTTTTGCATGACTCCCTTGAGCATTAAGTCTGAAGTTTCCTTTTCTTTATCTGTCAATTCAATTTGTAAAGGTACTGGCGTTACTAACTTGATTCCACATAAAATTTTATTTAGAAGTAGCTCGTGTTCAGGTGTTTCATTAGAGCCTGTTACCAAATATTGAATAAGATGTGTTGCTCTTACGGCATCTCCCTCAGTTTTAAATGACCCTTTTTCAGTCATCTCTAACATTTGAAAAAATCGATCCAAATAAGGCCAAACAATAACGATTCCTGCGTTCTTTATTTCAATACGATGCTCTAATTTGACCGATTCAATCTCATCAGTCAGGTCCAATGCGATAGGTAAAAGTTGTACTTCTGAATTATTCTCTTTTGGAATATCTAGTGTATTAAATGAGGTAATCATTTCTCTCAGCTTATCTGATATATTCAAATAAGCGTAGGTGTTTATGTCAAAATCAAAAGAGATTTGATTTACTTTTTTAAATTGCTGTAAAAATAAATGTACTAAATCAAGTGCGTTAAGATTCATAAACTTAGCATTCAATACGGATTGATATATAGTCTGATAAAACAACTCATTGATCATCTTTGGTTGGACGGAAGGCCAAATCTGAGTAAATAGTTTGATAATATCAGATTTATATTCCATTAACGATTTAGTATGCTTTGGGAATAATGCTCTAGTAATCAAAAATAAAAGATCTTCTTTTTCATTTCTAATTACTCTCGTTCTCACCTCGCTATTTTCCATCACAGAAATAATGGCTACCCTTAAATCCTCATGCCCTGTATTTAAATAACTTTCAATTTTACGTACAAAAGTCAAATATGATTTAATCAAAAAAGCATAATCAGCGGGTAAAGATCCAGTAGTAATATAGTAAGTCGTTATAGCAATGAAATCTTTACTAGGATGATGTCGAACCGAATAAGTATTTGGAATAGACATCACTTCGTTATTTAAATTTAAATCATTAAATAACTTCATAAATGGAAGAAATTTTATTTCTCCCTCATACAATGCATCGCTGGTAATTTTTAGTAATTGTTCCTTTACTTTTGGGAAAATAAAGGAAGTTTTCTTTGTTATAAAGGTCACCGAAGAATGTATAAATCGATCATAATCGAAGCTTTCAAGATGAGAGAAATATCTAAAAAGAAAAGTAATCCATTCATCTTTTGCTTTTAAATAACCCCATCTCTTGATTAAAATATTGAAATTAACAACAAAGGCACCATGTTGTGGAGATAAAATGAGTAATATTCTATCAATAACCTGAGGTTTCATTATTGGAATAATCTTTTCAAAAACCCCATCAGGCCTTTTAAGCATAGATACGGCTTCAATAAACGATTTTGGATGCTCGTTAAGCATCTGATTAGTTAGCCGAACCAAATTTTCTGATTTAGAAAATCCTTGATGATCAAACTCGATAGACCACCATGGATATTCATTATAAAGGATGAGATGCAACAAAAAATCTATATCCCCTTGCCAAGCCAACTTTATATTCGCATGGGTAATCGTATTAATTTTAGTTGATTCCAAATAAGCTGATAGTTTCTGTGATTCTTGACTTCCTGCAAGGTCTATTAATTCAATTTTACTCATCTGCATACTTAGTGACCATTGGTCCAATAGTTCATCCCAAAATAGTTCATCATTAGCTGTAGGATATTCATGTTGATGCCTCAGAATAATCAGGACAAAATAATTGGTAAGTACTGATTTCTTTACAACTGCGGCGAAGGTCTGCTCAAATTGCTTCGCGCTTTTTTGAGCTTGCTCATGGACTGAAGGCCTTATTATTTTATATAGAGAGAGGAATCTTTTTTCACCTAAAAATGAGATCAAAAAATCAAGATCTGCAGACTTTTTGATGAGCGCATCAATATTTAATTTAAAATGATGCCCATCTACTTTAGCTAATTTGACCAGTATTTCATAAAACCTTTCTACTGAGTGAACGGCTGACCAATTTGGAAATGTTCCCGTCGTAATTACCGCTTCAACAAAATCGTATATATCAAAATGAGCTAAATAATTATCTTTAATACTGACATATGATAGGGACTTTAGTTGGTCAATATCTGCTTGTTCAACTTTTGACAAGGTCAATTTTGGAGGAGCTACCGCTTTTCTAGGACTCAACTGCGTCAGTAATAAACCACTCAATATGTTGAATTCTATTTTTTGAATATTTCTTAAGCCTAATAAAATCAATTTAGAGGTGAAAACGGTTTTTGAAACTGAGAATACCATACTTTGCCATAAAGGTTCCCATTGTCCAGCATAGTCAGGCATCATTTGATTAAAGTATTGAGGAATTAATTTTTCTGGCAAACGTTCAAATAAACTGATCAATACTTGTTCAATATCTCTATCTCTCCTTAATTGTGATATAAAAAAATTCCTCTTAAAATGGAGTATCTTATTGAATGCCTCTTCTGCTTTATAAATGAAAATCGCTTCGTTAATCTTATTATGATCTTTTAAAAAGATTATAAATGCATCAACATAATAGAGAGTAATCTCATTCTTTTTTGGAGCCAATAAAAAAAATTCAACCTCATCGGGAATGATGAAAAATTTAATCTGATCATCCAAAAATTTCAAAAGAGATTCTTGATCGTAATGATCATACAATAAACCGAAAATTACCATTAAAATTTCCAGTTCAAGCATCGATTTTTGATTGGCTTTTTTAATAGAGTTCATGATCTCAATAAATGGAATCCCACCAAACTTATAGTCTATTAATTTAATTAACTCGGCCAACGTTTGTTGTTTGAGAACTCTTAAAAAGATTTTCAGTTTCCCAATACTGCGACAAGTAAGTATATGCCAAATCGTACTTTGTGCAGATAATTGATTTCTAAATTGAAATTCAAATTCCTGGAAATTCAAATAAGGAGTTTCGGCCTCTTTAAATCCCAATTCAATAACTTTTTCTAATAATATTCCAAAAGTCCGATGTGGATACAAATCAAATGAGCTAACTAGCGCTAGATCGCCAATATCATTCAAATTCAAAAACTCTTTTTCTAATGTTACTCCCTCATCCGAGCTTATCAGCAAGTGTAAAGGAGAAAGCATAGGAGTATCTGGACCAAAAAGGCTCTCGATAGAGATGAGGAGATCGGAGGATAATAATTTATAATATTTATTTAACGTACGCGATTCAATCTCTTTAAAAAATTGGGCCGTCAATACTCCTTTAACCAAGAGATTCTCAAAAAACGTCTCAAAGGATGACCAACGTTTGAAAGGCGTTCCACTGATACCCCCTTCTTCAATCACAACCCGCAATAAAGTCAAATCTTTAGCCTCAGTTGAGAGCTGGAGATCTAATTTTGAAGGCGTCGCCTTAAATTTCCGTACCGCAGTTAGAAACAAAGCCTCATCATCCTTCTTGTCATCAAACAAAAGCATCAACTTTGCTAGGGTTTGACTGGATAGTAATGATAAAAATTTAGACAACTTTTTCTTGTCAATATTTAGAAAAAATTGAGCTGATAAACTTTGGTCCTCAAGTAAACCTTCAAGAAAAAAATAAAGTAGTCTTTGCTGATGTAATCTTTGATTGATTTCTACAATATTGAAATTAATAATCTGGATGAAGACAGATAATCTCATCTTAGGTGAAAATTTTCTGATCAACAGATTCAAATCGATATCCTTACGCGGAATGGCAAAAGATAATAACTTTAAATAAAGCAGCTCTTTTAATTCAATTTCAGTAGTCGCTACTGGTACAATATTCATAATCCAGTCACTTATCTTTAATCTCACTTCCTCTACCAATCCACCCATTTGACCAGACAATAAAAGTAATAAGTCATTCTCAAGCTCAGTCAAATCTTTCACATGAAGATTGAACTGCCCATCCTTGGAAATTAGATCATAACCATTTGATGAACCGACGAATTGATTAAATGATTCATCTTCTAACCAAGCACCCGTTTCATTTGGCTTTTTCTTCAATAATGTGGCCCATGCCCACATAACCTGATTTTTCAATTCATAAAAATCTTTGGAATGAAGAGCTTTGAAAAATTCTAAAACATTACTTTTTTTAAAGAATGAAAATCTGTTACGAGTACCAAAAAAATGGACGAGTTTAATTTCCCAAGGGTTTTTAACATCAGCCAACAATGAAAGGTTCAATAACCTTATCAAATCAACTTTTGACCCCTTTTTGAATAATATTTCCCAAAGAGTCCAAGGATATTGGCCATTGATAAAAAGATTATTTAAAATCACATCATGCCCCACCTCACTATTAAGTCTCAACCATACCAAATCTGCTTGACTTTCTGTTGGATTGTCAAAAAAAACAGTCAATAATAAATTAAAATCATTGAATATATTTCCCCCATCAAGGTCAATCTTTTCTAACTCCATCGCATCCATTTCAGCATCATTTTTTCGAAATAAAGCCACTTGATATTGGAATAATTCGTCAAAACTTTCAGCTTTATCCACATCTATTTTAACTAAAATAAATGTTTCAAGTAGCTTGAATTTGAAATCCTGATCGCTTTGATTCAATTCAGATAAATATTTTTGTAGCGATATAAATCCATCTGTATCCTTAAAAACTCTCAGAATAATTTCTAAAACAATATCGAAATCAAATTGATAAAGTAATCGCAGCCAAAAAATTTGATGACTAATTCTCTTTTTAAATTGAATAGTCAACCTATCAAAATTATTCTCTAATAGCTTTTTAAGAGATGAAATCGGATCTAACTCAACCGAAAGCCAAACTCCGAACTCCAAATAATTTAATAGCAAAAGAAGATCATCTGTAATTTTATGACTTTTTTCCTTTGCCGTTTCCATTATAGTTTGAGATTGGATGAGTTGTCTTCGTAAGGCAATTAATTTAGAATATTCACCAGAGTCTAGGTGTGTGATAATAGTTGAAAGTAACTCAGTAAAGACTATATCTTTTTTTAATGCTACTCTTTCAAGCAACTCATATAATGATCTGTTTAATTGTGGATCGGAAATAGAAAAATGATTTATAAAATCAGCTATTTGTTGATATCCATAATGATAAATATTTTCAGAAAATAAGGTTTGCAGCAAGATTTTAAGATAATGGAAGTTTTCAAAGGCCTTTCTCTTTTTGATTTCTTGCCGAGCAAAAATAACAAAAAGTATGTCTATTTGAGTCAACGAAAAAATTTCAAAAATTCGTTTTAATTTTAGCTTATTTTGATAATTATTCGTATCAAATGAAATGATCATTGATAACGCTATCAGATCTTTTTTTCGAAGTCTTTTAGCCATCTTTAGATTTTCTATCAAAGAATAGTCAAATTCTAATGTTCCTTCATTTATATATTTAATTAAATGAACCAAGGATAAATCCTTGATATCCTGTTCTTGACTGAAAAATGAATCGATTTCCTCTTTAATTCGATTCATATTGAACCCCTTATCTGAAAATAATAAATTATCAAACCATGCAGGATCTGTAATCAAACGTTCATAAATATGTTTTTTAAACGATATACCGGTATCATATTGATCGATAGATTTTATGAATTTTTCAAATTTTTTCTTTTTTTGAATACTCTGAATAAAAGCCATAATCACTTTCTCAACTGAGCGAAGTTCATGGCCATGAATCAATCTTAGCCACATCAATTTATGACCTTGCTCTTTTTTAAGAGCTAGAATGAATAGTTCTAAATGGTCTTTCAAAAGCATGATCAATACCTCATCAGGAGATTGATCTCCTAACTCCCAAATTCCCGATTTTAAATAGTATAAATAAGTATCGATGAGACCTGAATCGCTTGAATTTTTCTTATAGAGATTCGCAACCTCTTTTCTATGCTTTATCAATACAGCTTTGGCCATTTCAGAACCCTCAGATTTCATCATTTTATCGATGATATAATCTTTTCCATAGCCTGTTCTTATAGAGACCTGATCGATCAGCGTAAATAACAATGCAGGCCGTTTTTTAAACTGCTGCTTAATTTCCATCATAACATCACCCATCCACAATAAACCCATATAATAAAGGGTGATAGGAAAAATAGGTCGAATCAACTGAATAATCGCGGATAGCTCAATGAGCTCTTTTTGAAAGGAAAATTTATTTTCACGCTGAAGCATTTGGAAAAATAATTCAATTTGCTGATGACTTAATACTTTATAGATTCGCTCCGAAGAGCGTATGAATTTTTTAATAGTAAAACTGGATTTCGTGAATTTTAAAACAATTTCCTCAATTTCTCTTCGAAAAAACACTTTCCTTATGGTTTGTTTCTTGGCTACTGATAGCGCTGGAGTTCGTTCCTTAATGATATAAGTAGTTAGCTCTTCAATCAAACGCTTGATACTAATTGTGGGTTTAAATGAATTATCAAGTTCATTCCCTTTCAGCAATTCTAACATCTGTTCAGATACAAGGGTTTTAACCTCTTCATCCAGATCTTGGGCTTTTCTAAATTTTAACTGTAGAAATTTAATGTAATCCTTTAGGCTTATGGATCTATAGTCATTGACCATAAAATCAAACGTTATTCTTCTTAAGGAATCATTAAACTCTTTTTGAAAAGATTTAAATTGCTTTTTTTTCCAGATGATCTCTTGTATTGTATAATTAAATCGCCTGATTTCTAAATAAATGATAGGTTCAACACCCAACCAATATTCATCCAGCTGATCCTCCTTTATTTGATGAAAAAATCTTTCTTTAATGGTCTCATCACTGAGTACTTTTTTTAGATTAAATCTTAAAGAGTATAAGTCATTTTTTATCAATCTTTGGAAAAGGCTTGTTAGAGAATCCAAACCTGAAATCATTACCCCTGTCTTAAGGAAATATACAAATAACTCTAAATCATTTAAAATATTTTGTTGATCAATGAGCTCATCTATGTTCTCTTGGTGAAGTAACTTTGCTAATTCAGTATCTAAAAGATATGAGAGTCTTACAATAAATTCTTCCTGAAAATTCTTACGATCCATCGTACCCAAATCAAGACTAATATCTTCTATGTTCAGATGTTTAGAGTAGGGATAATATTTATCAAAATAATAGTTTATCGCATCAAGAATTTTAGACCTAAGACGACCCACTTCAGTGGTGCTCAACTCCTTATCTAATTCTAATATTAAGTTGTTTATTAAATGATTTGGCTCCATCGATTTATTTCGTTGAAGGCATCAACGAATAAGATTAACAGTCCCTTTTATCTCTTCAGGATCATTGGGATCTAATTGACATACGTAGGTATAGGCTCCCGTTGGCAGCAACTCATCATTTAAAATTCCATCCCAAGGTTGTTGATATCCATGAGATTCAAAAACAAGAGTTGCCTCTGAATCCATAATTTGTATATGGCATTTTGGAAATTTTTCAACATTCATGATACACCATTCATCCCTGATACCATCATCATTGGGAGTAAAAGCACTTGGAAAATAAACCTGTGAATCATCTTGGATAGATCCATCAATGTTCCCTGGCTCATCCAACCACATGACACAACTCTCAATAGAATCAAAAATATATTTTACAGGCACTTGGCTGGGAATAATGTCAAGTTCTTTTAGAAGACTAAAATTGTTTTTATTTAACTCACAAAAAGATATTTTTACATTTTTTGACTTGAGATATAGTATCGCATCTTTAAATGTGCGAATTCCAGAATAATCCATATAAGGCACCAAAGACATATTAAAAACAACTACCTCAACCTTAGGGGAAATAGCACGTATGGTCTTTAAAAACCGTGTAGAGAAACCGAAAAATAAAGGCCCTTTGATGGTCTTTATAAAAACTTTATCCTTAAAATCTTCAGCATTGTCAAAAGTATCTATGAGTTCATAAATCATCAACTCCAATTTGGACTTATTTGAGTCATCCTCTACTTGATCTGCCATTTTCTTCATAAAATAAATGGCTGAAATAATCAATCCTAAACTTACTGAAAATAGCAAATCATAGAATACAGATAAACCCATCACAACCACCATAACGACAGCATCTATTCTAGGAATAATAATCAACTTTTTAAGCGTAACCTTATCTAATAATTCATAGCCAATAGAAATCATAATACCAGAGATTAATGCTAATGGAATCTCAGCAATGAAATCAGCACCCCAAATAAGGAATATCAGTAAAAAACAAGCTGTGGCCATCCCTGAGATACGGTTTCGTCCTCCTGCTTGAATATTAGCCACTGCACAGGCTGTAGCACCACTCCCCGTAAATCCTCCCAGAAAACCAGCAAGCAAATTACCTATACCTTGCCCCATTAATTCTTGATTACTATCATGTACTGAGTTAGTCATTTTATCAGCTACCACAGAGGTTAATAATGTATTAACAGATCCAATAAATGCCAAGGAGACGGCGGCAATCAGTATTCTGAGAAGGGTCTCTATATGACCTAACTGATCTAAAGAAATGATATTTAAATGACTCAAATTCATACTGAAAGCACCGAGTTTATCAATATCCAATTCAAAAATATATGCCAATCCTGTCAAGCTCAGTAAGGCCACTAAACTACTTGGAATTTTTTTGGTGATTTTAGGAAAAATATAAATAATACTTAAAGTAGCAACTACAAAGGCAAAAGCTAGCCAATTAGCATGGTCGAAAAAATAAAGTATATTGAGTATTTTTGAAATTATAGAAGTATATATTCCAGATGGTACACCAAAAGTGTTGGGAATCTGAAGGACGATAATAATCAGACCCACACCACTCATAAATCCACTAATCACTGAGAAGGGTATGTACTGAATATTCTCTCCTAACTTCAATAATCCAAAAACTAATTGAAGGCAACCCGCCAACACAAAGATGGCCATCAAAATAGGTAATGCAACGTCTAAACTACCCTGAATCTCAATTTCCGTGACTACAAAAACAGAAATTGCAACAGTCAAAGCACCTGTCGGACTACTAATTTGCCCAGAAGTACCCCCTACAAGAGCCGCCACAAATCCTAGTACAATGGCCGAAACAAATCCCGCGTATGGTCCCAAACCGGAGGCATACCCGTAGGCTATAGCCACAGGCATGGTTACCACAGCAGAGGTCAATCCCGCTAGTATTTCTGTTTTAATGGTTTTGGAGGTAGTCGCAAACATCTATGCCTTCAAACTTTAATTAAAATACATAACCCAAACTGAGATAAAACATTCTACCTTCTTGTCGCTGTAATCCCAAATTGTTGTCACTCGCAGTGATAAAACCTTCTTTATTCAAAAGATTATAAACGTTAATACCTAGTTTATACTTATCAAAATAAGCGTTAATGTTGACATTTAATAAAAAGAGTTTAGGTATTTCTATCCATTCTTTACCCGATGCTATCACTTCAGGTAGACCCTTATTCGTGATGTCATAAGCAGAATAGCGATGAGATTGGGTAATCAATTGTCCATTTAATCCCAAAAGAATACGAAATTTCGTATCATAATCCAAAGTCAATGAATACTGATCTCTTGTTTTGTTTAAAACACTTTTCTTGAAGGAAACATCACCCCCAAAGTTCAAATAATGTGTGGGGTATCGCGAAGTAGTATCCGTCCACTGATTGTTGTTAAACACATCAGACATTCTTGCTATTGAGTCTACAGCAATTTGAGTTTTAGAAAAAGAATAATTACCAAAAACGTGATAATTGAAGCCATTAATATAAGCTCGAGAGCTTTTATATCGATATTTAAATTCTAATTCATTTCCTGATATTCTCGTCGGTAAAGATTCATTTACATATTTGTTATTAGCGTTTTGGACAATATTATCCCTAATGTAATTGATATAGGTTTGAAAGTTAAAATCTAAATGCTTATTGATACGAAAAAAAAATCCCGTCTCCAAAGATTCTATAATTTGTGCATCCAGCGGTGCCGTACCATCGAGTGGTGTCTTGAAGGCTGGAACAAATCCTTTACGATATAGAAAAGCGGCAGGCAAAAAAGCAGAATTATAAATGGCCTTAAATTTCAACATCCTCTTTTTGGTTTGATTTTTATTAGCAATATAGACTAGAGAGATTCTCGGAGAGTATTGCTCCCCCCAACGAATACCATTTTGAAAATTAGAATATACTTCATCATAATTGAACCTCACACTAGCATTCAAAACCATTCGATCTTTAATCAAATGCATTTCATCTTGAATGTAAAAAGCCGCAAATATTTCATTTCTATCGCCTAAAATTCTTCCCAACACAGTACTGTAACTCGCATCATCAATAAGTGACGAGATGTATTGGATACTATCTATTTTGTTTAGATAATGATAACTCCAACGATTGACATACCACTCCGCACCCACTAATAAAAAATTGGGTAAGTTGTTCACCCCAAGGTTCAAAGCTTGAGTTGAAAACTCTAAATTTACCGTGGCACGGTATTCATCTCCCGTCAATGAACTATTAGATAAATCGCCAACTGACCATAGTGGAATAGACAAATCTTTAAAAAAATGATCTCCAGAAACTTTTAATTCTAACGCACTTTGTTCAAACTTGGTTTTTTCCAAAAAATTTCCTTGAACTTGAATGAACTCTCTTCTATCAATCCTTCTTCTTAATGAATTCAAAGAGTCCCCATCATGACTTGCCCATAAATTTTTTCGAAAACTTCTAGGTAAATAATAGTTATTGGATTGGGCATTGGCAGTTAACTTTATTGAATTGTTGGTATAATTCAGTAAAAAATTATAACTGGGCCCATAAGCATTAATGTGCTCTACACCCGTAGTATCTACAGCCCTTATCAAGGAATAATCATATGTTGCCGAACCATCTTTTTTCAAAAAATCACGACTATCTTCAGGTAGAATAATTTTTCGATCCGCATCAGAGTAATCAATTTCGCTTCCTCCTGATTGATGAAAAGTCGCTGATAAATAAATACTCTCGGTATTATTAATCTGAGTCCCATATTGATAATTGATTTTATAAGCATTATTGAGACTTTGATCTACGCTTGAAAAGTCATTCCCATTTCCCAATCGGACATTTACCTCATTGATTTTTTCACCCGTCCCTGACTTTGTAACTATATTTATGGCACCGCTAAAAGCATTACCCCCATAGATGGCAGAACCTGGACCCCGCACCAATTCTATCTGTTTTACATAATCAAGGCTGATCCAATCAGGTCCGTTTGAGCTGGTCAAGTTGTCACTGATCCTATGTCCATTGACCAATATAAGTACATCTTGCAAGGTTGAATTTGAGGTACCTCTCGTTCCAAATTGTCGCTCATTCCAATCACCTATTTCAGCAAACCCAGGCGTAATTCGAATCAAGTCAAGTAAATTTCTAATACCCAATCGTTCAAAATCACTTTGATCATAAATACTAACAGTGGACGATATAAAATCAATATTTTGAGCAAATTTATTTACAAAAACAGAAACTTGATTTTTACTTTTAATAAAATTATTAATGAATGCGTGTAGTGCTGGCGTAATATCAGGTATCGTACGATCCGAAAAACTTGGATTTATTTTATAATATATTTCCATAAAACTTTTCGTACTATCTCTCAAGTCCAGTGCAAAACTTAATTTAATAGCAAAATTTAATATCGACTCCTTTGATTGTACAGAGGACTTGTTAAACTGGCCTTGAAAAAGATTACTGGCAATTTCCAACCCTTTCTCAAACTGATTATTCTTATAGTATACGCCAATCTCTTGCAGGCTGTTAAAAACAACTTCATCAGATTCAGCTTTATCAATACCTATTTTAAGATCATCAAAAATCACTTGAGCAAAGCTTTGCTGTTGCTGAAATAAACCAAAAAGCAGTAAAAGGCACAGGGAAAATTTATTAACTATTTTGATCATTTTTAATTGGGAATATATTTTTGATAAACATCATTATATTCAAAATCTTCGATCAACCATATCTTTTCGGATTGCGCTAGCTTTTTGGCAAACAAATCTAAATCAACGGACCAAAAAGACATTCTACCCACAGAGTTTCTATCAGTACCTAAGTTACTTTGACCTCTACTCAGAGAAACAAACCAATCATTACCAATAAACGCTATATCTTGGATTGCTTGATTCATTTGATGGACTATAGGTACATAATCATCGCTGAGTAAATCTATATCCCAGACATGTATTTTATCATCTCTACCTCCTGAAACAATAAATCGAGATAAGGGATCTAAAGCAAGCACAGTTAATGCTGATAAATGTGCGCTCTTATTTTCAAAAATGACCTTATCTTCTAGAAAAGAGTAGATAAAAAGTGTGCCTTCTTGTGTTCCTATGATTATCCAATTTTTATCATCAATAAACTTCAAACTGGTCACTTTTGATCTCATTCCCTCTATTCTTATCTTTTCTTTAAAATTAATGTCTCCGCCGGGAGGGCAACCCCAAAATTCAATTTCTGATAATCTTCCATTAGTAGCTATTATGCCTGATTTATGAGAAAAATCAATCACATTAATATCATGCTTGATATCGACATGTGGTAATTGGGCATAAGATCCCGATGATGCATTCTCTTGAACATATGTCAAATAACCCAAACTATTCGAGATTAAAACATCTCGATCAGTCAAATTAAAAACACCATTGATCGAACCTTTTGCTCCGTTGTCATCAGCGAACCTTTGTTCGGTATTTTGATAAACCTTACCATCTACTGTTCCATAGATCAAGTCATCTTCCTCTATATATTTCATGGATCTAATGCCTGAGGTAATCTCCCTCATCCGTACATATCTATCTGAAATCAAAAAATCGGTATCATAGAATTTGTTTTCAGAAGGTAAGTTCATTTCATAAATATCACTTTGATCGGTACCAATAGCCAGTTTACTTTTTGTCTTATTTAAGTCAATGACAGTTCCGAACTGAATTTTTGACAATTCTTTATTTAGCTCTATATCTAACTTTTGAAATACATTTCCCATCGCTTGCATAAGATTTTTTTCACTTAAATGAAACTCTGCTTTCATTTTTATAGATGAATTTGGGAAATTTTGGATCAAATCATTGTAAAGAGGGTTGTCCAATGAGTTCAGTCGTTTGTATCCCAATGCAATCAAATTAGCTCCAATTTTGAGATTATCCGAGATGGGTGTAGCTGCCAATTCCAATACCTCACTACATATTTTGTTGATCTGACCTAAAGTGGCATAATACTGAAATTCAATCTTTTTATTCTCTATGTCTTTTTCAGATTCAGTGAGTTTTATTTTTAATGCATTCTGCCTTTCCTTTAACAATTGAGCATCCTTTCGTGCATATTCAGCTTGCTTTAAGGCATTAACAGCTTGACTCTTAGCAAAATTGGCTTCTTTATTTTTTTCAATCGATCGAATGCTGTCCCTTTTGGCGGCATAACTCGCAATCTCAGCTCTCTCGGTTTGTTCTTTGGCTATATTCATCGCCTGTCCTGCAGCTACTTTTTCTCTATTAGCCTCTCGTTTGCTCTTATCTGCTTCCATCTTTTGATCAACTGCAACACCAGTAAAAAACATGCTAACTAATATTAAACCAATAGTGATTAGAAAGAAAACTATGCCTATGAATGCATTTCTTTTAGCCTTTCGACGCCTTGAGTTATCTTCTTCGTCAAGGATTCGTTGGGCTGTGTTAAACTGTTCCTCACTTTTATCAATGAACTCTTTAACCAAACTATAATTAATTCCATAACGCTTCGCCCATCCTTTTGTCGGATTTACTTCTCTGTACCAATGTAATACACTCCTAAGCTTTTCTCCTTCATATAAAACTTCACCTTTCGATACATCCATAAAAACACCCTGATAAATATCTGCATTTTCCTTTTCATCATGAACCCATTTCTCTAATCTAAGCCATTTTTTTATGAGTATTTCATCATCAAGTGATATCCTCGAATAGGGCGTAATTATGATTTTCGAATCATCTAATAAATTATCTAAATTATCTAATCTTTGATCTGCACCCGTAATGGGATCTATTTTTATCGCACTACATGTGTCAACCACAAACCATCCAATAATGTATATTATGACATCTGTCTCAATATTTGTGAAATCTGAAATTTCCAATATTGACATAGACAACTCAAATCCACGGTCAGATTCACTTGCCAAAAGTTGAAAGACCAACCGACAATTGTTCTGATCCTCCTTAGAGAAAGTTGCAAAAATATCTTCCAACTGATTGTTGATTGAATTTTTAAAGCCTGAAACAGCTTCTATATCTTCCAATGAAATGTTACTTCTACCGTTCTTCATACTCTTCTCAAAACTGAGTCTCATTGTATGTTGAAATTCACCTAAAGACATTGGATGAGCACGATAATAAGTGGATATATGATCTTTAACATCTTTATCAAATGTGACATACCCTTTAGATTCGAAAAAATCAAGCGTACTCATTAAATCAGTAAAAGAAAATATGGGCAGATTAATTTGATTTTTATTGATGGTCTCAATAAACATAGATCGATCAGGAAAATAACTGGCCATATCGTACGTTCTTTTTGATCTCATAGAGACAATAATACTTATTGGATAAGCCGTTTGATTTATTATTTCTTCAATCCGTGTGAGAAAAATATCAAGCTCTAAAGAATCTTCCTCTCTCTTCTTCAAATGAAATAAATCATCTAATCGATCGATATTTAATAAAATATTACAGTTGGAGATTAATTTGTGTTCTTCCAATATCTCGATAATCCCATATTTGTTGTTTTTTAATATTTTTTCGAATTTTTCAATCAAACCTGGATCAATCTTCTCATTTGGAGCACTTCTTATAAAATTTACTTGAGCCAGTGCCCTTGCTAAAGATCGTATCGGATTTATTCCAGGATATAAATGAGCAATTTTCCAATCTTTAATCCCCTTAATAATGAACTCATCTTGTAAAGTAGGTATTATTTTTGCGTTCAAAAATGAAGTTTTTCCTGAACCTGGATCTCCTAAAAGTGCAACAAAATTGGAATCGGCTAATTGCCTTAAAAGCAATAATTTAATATTTTCATTTCCTTGATAAAATACAGCATCTTGAGTTTCAAAACTTGCTAAACCTTTAAAGGGATTATTTTTGTCGATTGGATTATTGACGCTCATTTGGTATCAGTAAGTCAAAAATTTTATTAGAAGCACTTAGTCTTTCCAGCCTGGTTTCAATAGGATCTTTCTTTAATTGATCCAGATAATCAAAATATAACTTTTCAAATACACTCATTTGATCAAAATCAAGTCCAACTAAACTCACAGACAAATGGGCGGGCAAACAATCAAATATGATTTTACGAAATAATTTAAGATAACTTTTTCTATTAAATTTATCAGTCCAATTGGGATGGACTATGCTTAATTTAAAATTAAAATCATCTGCTGTCCTACTCCCTAATCTATAGTACCTCAAGTTTAAATCTTTACTCCCTTTTTCAATTAACTTTTCGAAATAAGCGACTAACTCATTGATGTAATTTTCTGAATTTAATTTAGAGGGTAATTTCTTTTCAATTCTTGCTATTTTGGTTCCTGAGTCATCTGTTAAATAAATAACAAATACATCGGGTGATTCCTCAATAACTTCATATTGATCAAGCTCTTTTGCGTTTAACAGCAGATAGTTAGATTTTTCCGTGTAATCAGAAATACTTTCAGGTTCTAAGCCTGAAAATAAAATATCATTTTTTTCATTCAGGACTTGAAATAAAAATTCTTTAGTGTTATCTAGTTTGATATGATTTGAAAATTGCTTCTCGTTTTTTATCATTTGAAAAGAGTCTATCGAAGACAAAATGAACTTCTTAGCTAAACCCTCAGTTTTAAATACCTCTATTGATTTAGCCAAAAATGTACCTATGGCATTCTTTAGCATTACTATATAATCTCCTGCCGAAGAACTTAATACAGTATAATTATTGGCATAACTTCCCAATATAATTGCATCCTTTGCTGCACTCATTTGAAAAGTTTCATCTTTAACTATGGTACTTTGAAAAAGTTCC